>Ga0126342_10002423_pt1 | contig 29062 bp, 23 predicted proteins | sample Cyp1metagenome_FD_92528 | JGI IMG/M metagenome (GOLD analysis project Ga0126342, IMG submission 92528) | Coral microbial communities from Lord Howe Island, Old Settlement Bay, Australia - Cyphastrea 1 metagenome | ecosystem: Host-associated > Invertebrates > Cnidaria > Coral ... | reverse complement strand
TATACATATATACATATATACATATATACATATATACATATATACATATACATTTATACATATACATATGTATATATATTATGTATATATATATTATGGTATTTATTAGTTACTATATATTATATGTTGTTCATTATTTATTATATAATATTTTATTTTATATATTATATATATAATATTTTATATTACATTATATATATATATATATAAATTGTTTTTGTTTTGGTTATATTTAATATATTATATATTATATGTGCAATGATTATGTATAATAAATAATATATATAACATAATATAATATATGTGTATATGTATACATATACAGATTCATTGCAGCAGCATTGCCACTAGAAAGCAATTTGCCCACCTACTGCGCATGGCCGGAGACGGCGGCCCTCTTAGGTGGTGGACAACTCTGCAAGATTTTTGAATTTGGGTCGGGGAGCACAGCTTGGCTTGTGGATGATGGATTTGGGATGATATGTGTCTTTTGTTATATGGAGGTTTCCATACATCGGGGCATCCCCAAATGGATGGTTTATAATGCAAAATCCCATCTATAAATGGATGAGAACTGGGGGTACCCCTATTTCAGGAAACCTCCATGTGAAATATGTCGTTTACAATCAATCATGTTTATTTCTACCCAGATTAAAGTTCATCATGGATTCATCATATCAGCATGGACCAGAATGCTCGCCACCAGGCTGGGACATCAGTGGCCGCAAGATCGAGGAGGCCTCGGATGGGGAGCCAGGATGGAAAGTACATGACCACTGGATCAATGGATCCACAATTTTCCAAAATTGGCTCGAATTATGTCCTTCCAATGCTCACAATTGATTGAGACTGGCTCACTTCCAAAAATAACGTCGACCCAACCTTTGGCTACTTAGTTAGACTTAGTTGTTTCAGTTCCACTTCAATGTATTGACATGTATTGACATGTATTGACTGTAAGAGGATGAAAAGGTGTAGCATTAATTGCCATTGTGTTTCCTGTAGCTCCAACCAGATCTTGACACCGCTTTTTTGCGCCGAAGGCTTTGGGAATTCAACGCGTGGAACTCGTCAATGTGAGCCAGCGTTGATGTGGGAGTGGTGGTATCCTGCCGGTGTTTGTTGCTTGGGAAACCTCATAAAAGCATAGAAAAGCAGGGTACTGATGTATTGTGTATCAGAGTTAAGCACGTGTTGTGTCTCGATGTACCTTTGTAAAACTTCAGAGATCATCAGATGCCATTGGATTGGTCGAGTTTTTCCGTGGTTTCTCCTAGTTACACTGGATAGGGGTAAGCCGTAAGCCCGCAATTGGCGTAATGGTCTGGCAGGGCGCTTCTGGCCTTTGCGAGACATTTGAAGAATGTGTGATGCAATTCTTTGGTTTCTAAGCTTATCCCAACTTTGAAGTCTATGGGTGTGTTTGGAAATATGGTACACCATGGTATACACCAAAAAGTGCTATTGTAGTAATGGTAATAGGCAATAGGGAAAATGATGATTAACTAATAAAGCATCGTGTTTTTTTTGGGGGGTGCCCGATTCATTTTAGACAAATTGGACAAAGCCAGAAGCCGAGGGTGGCATTGCCCAGGACTTTGTTGCGCAAGGCTACGGAATCCTCACCTTGAATCCCAAGAAGGCCTGAGCTGCTTCAACATGTGAGTGAAATGAGTTCTTAAACTTCGTAGTATATTCATCGAAATTCAATGCTCCAGACCTCTGAGTCTTAGAAAATATATGCAAACTAGGTTGATTTATATTGATTTGATGGGTCCAAAAGGCAGAGAATCTCTTGTCTTTGCCGTGAAAATCATAGACCCAGTGCTGGTTGCATGATGCCCTGTTTGGGGTTGTGGTTACCCTCTGGTAAACTAACAGCTCGCTATGGAAAATCACCATTTTTATATAATGGGAAAATCACCACAATAGCTATGTTAGTCATTACCAGAGGGTAAATCCCATTAATATCCCATTAAATCACTATAAAATCCCATTAAAATCCCATTAAACCACCTGTTTGGGGTTGTGGTTATCTTGCAATCCACAGATTTTTCACCCGAAAGCGCCAGGACTGCCAGGTGCTGCAAGATGCGCCCATCAAGGCGCCTTCCGCGGCCTGGTGATGGGTTTAACGGATGTGGGGGTTTTTCACGGTTTCCATAGTCATGGGGGTATCCAAAATGGTTGGCTTATAAGGGAAATCCATCATAATCCATCTATAAATGGATGATCATTGGGTTTAGCCCTATTTCAGGAAACCACCATGTAAGAATGGATTGAAGAACTAGAGAACAAAGATGGCCGAAACATGGCGCAGGGAACAAAGATGGCCACCACTCTTCGTTGATTTCTAGGGGTCAATAACAGTCAAGGCCCCAAGAAAGTCTGAAGTAATTCAAAATGGGTAATGAGACAAGACCCAACCATGAACCATCCCCAAGCCATCACCATTTTTATGTGTTTTATTAAAACCATCCCCAAATGCTATCTGGGTGGCATTGGCTTTGCAAAAAAGATATCGCCAACAATCAGCATTTTGAGTCGCTAAATGCTCCCAAATCATCTATAAACGGACTATTTTCATCCATGGTCATCCAGCGGTTCACCTGCGCGCAGCATGGAGCTCCCATTGCGGTGATCGGAGCCGGAACTGGACTAGGCGCAGCGGAGGGCAGCGGATCAAAAAAAAACCGGGTCCCCCTAAGTCATAGCTGGTTTTTGGCTGGATGTGAAGGAAGTCATATGGTCCCAATATGTACTAATGGATACTAATGGTTTTTCAACTTTTCAACATGTTTGAACCATCCCCATTTGGGTAATCTATAGGTTTTGGGGGATTCCTCAAATCGAATAAACCATCCCAGTAACTAACCACTCGGGGACACCATTTTACATCATCCCCATACCCAATAATACCCGAGAAGAAACCTCTGTTGGGGATGGTTTATTAGTGGGTTTACACGGGTTTACCATGGTTTACCACATTCCACTCCCGTCTCGAAGCGAAGAAGCGACCAGATTGCAGGTGAGGCCTACTTGGCGGTGGGCGCTCAAGGGGATTACGAGGCACCGATGGCTTTGAGACAATGACATTAGGACATCCGAAGGATGGAAGATGATTGAAGCAGTTTCGAAAATTTGATCGTCTTTTCAAGCTTCATCAGCTATCATCAGCTCAAAAAGCTTGAGGTTGAATGATGAAACTATTAAAGTGGTGGGTTTCCAACGGTTCAGTCCTTGAAGCATAAACTATTTCCAACCAAAGCCTTGCAGGTGTGGCCCAGTGAAGGCGGGCATGCGGAATATGCACCGCGACAGGAGTGTCAATGACGGGAATGCCGATTTCGCTGAAGGGTAATTTCACACTGTCCTGTTGGTGGTTTCAAAGAAATACATGGGTCAATGACCATTTTTGGGCTGATGATCATATGGTGGTTTTATATTAAGTTTTTCGGGATGGGCTAAAATAGCCAACCAGCTAGCTTGCTCGATTGTTAAAGCAGTCGGGTGATGTCGCCTGAGATTTAGCACAAACATTAAACAACTGCCAGTATCAGCGCACCTAGAAATCACAATTGATCATTTTCTCAGTTGTGGAAACATGTGGAAAGCTGGATTTTGAAGTAGTTTGAGTTTGCCAATCTCTTTTCATGGTTTGATAGTTACTGGGTACCATAAACCATAGTTACACCTTCTTATATCCATAGTCACCAGCAAATGTCACGAACTTTTGAAGTGCATCCACTAGCATCTTGCAGGAAGGCAGCAACTCCTTAGAGACAGAGCTCTTGCAGCAACTGGGCTCAGAGTCTACCAGTGGGGTTACAACGCTTGCGCTTGCCAGTTTCCAAGCTTAAAAAACGTAACGAGGATCATCAAAATGGCTACTCATTACCTGAAAATGTAGATGTTCATAGAATGTACCAACGATTCTAGCTGACTATCATCATGTTTTCTCATTGAAAGGTGATGGTTTATGTGTTTTTTTTAGATATTGCCCGTGTAGAGACGAGCCCACCATGATGCACCATGTGTTGTCGGCTTTGAAAAGAATCACCGGTAATGTGCTGATTGGAGTGCAGCCTGTGGTAAGTGGGGGATCCTTCATGGCATTGTTCTGTTGCTTTGGACTATAAGGCGATGTTCACCTTTCCTGAGAAGCAAGACGGGAATTCATCAAAAAGGGATGCAAAAGGGATGCCATATCAACAGACTATATGAATGTTTTTGTTTTTGCTTTTAGGGACCCCCGATCTTGATTCATCCAGTGTTTTGCTTCGGGAATGTTTGTTCTTTCGGCATCAAAGGCTTTGCATGCCAGTATTCCATGTTGTTCCGTTGCACCGAAGGAATTAGCTGTTTCATTTGCCGTACCTGAACTCTGTATCTTACACTTCACAGTACAATATCAATATGACACAAGGTAATGCCGGGAAGCAAGCCCATAGAATTGACAACTGATTGAGGCACTTGTAGGTACGTGAGGTTTTGAACAATTTGGATCAACAAGGTTTCTTTTAACATTGCCGCTTTTTTGATGTTCCGATTTTCCGTCATCTAATTGTGTTGCGTTGCCCATGGCACACCTTGGCCAAGGTATTTGCTGATCAAATACAGTGAGAAGGCACCGGAGCGGCTATGGGATGCTTCCAGTGCCTAAAATGGGGGATCTCCATAAAATGGTCATGACCTGGATGATTTGGGGGTACTTCCATTTTAGGAAACCTAATGAAACCTCCAATTGAAACAGCCAACCAAACATGAGAGGCTGCCTGCATTGATCTGCATTGCGTGAGTGTGTCTCAGAAGACCATGTGTTCCAGTCCTCAAGTCTGAAAATGTTTGAAACAGAAGGTGCTGAACATAGAAATTTGATGAAGTTTGTCCTGCAGGCATACTGCGTCAAAAACGGTTTGAAATACATCATCGATTTAACTTCCCAGCTGAAGTTGTGTATAAATTGCCACTGGATTGGGGTGTAAATCATTAAATCCCGTAGTTGTTTACACACACACATGGTGAATCACTGCTTTGTATCCGCCAAGATCTTCCACTCTGAAAGTCGTGGGAGGCACGCGTCAGTGTGGAGCGTGTGGCAGCTGGGAGAGGCGCAAAGCATCGCAAAGCCGTGCGGATGTGGCAGAAGACATTGATATCTAGTTAAGCTATGGGTGTGTGTTTTTACAATGGATATATACGTATATATATATACATACATACATACATACATACACAATACATATATATATAATTATATATTAGTATATCTATACAGTACACACATACATATTGCTGTATTAATATATATATAATATAGTGGTGAATTAACCAACAGGAAACTGGAATTTAACCAAAATATATGGCGGTAATAGTGCGGGGGATGCTGTTTTTACATGTTTTAGAATGTTTCTATATACATGGTGCATATCCACATGTTGGTTGGTGTGGTGTTGTGTATATTGGTGCAGATTGATGTATGTCAATGTCCGATTCCTATGCTCTGGCCAATTTCTAGAGGACTGGGAAAATCACATGCCAGGTCTGAATTGCTTTGTTTGGGGTGACCTTAGGCACTGCTGTTCCCATAGTTGACGTTCATAACATATATACAGTAATTAACATATTCCTGTGACCTTTTTGTTGACTTCAACCTTCGATGGAAAAAGGCACAAATTCATTGCGGTTGATACATTCACTCTGGCTGCTACCTTTATACTTGTATGTTGCTTCTTCTTTTTCTTCTGGGTTGGCGACAAAATAAGTTCCTTCGTGGAAAGCCTCTCAGGTAGAAGATACAATGTCAGCACCAGTAGTGGCAGCAGCATCATCAACATCATCATTATCATCATCATATTATTATTAATTATTAATATTAGTATTATTATTATTATTCCCGTCATTCCCGTCATCATTCCCATCATCATTCCCGTCATGCTCTTAAGCCTTGAGTGTTTGTCTTGTTTTCGTGCCAAATGATTTGGTGCTTAAGCTTTTGATTTCCATTGTGTACAATAGGGGAATAGTACTCCATCTCGCTGTAGTGTTTGTTTTCCTGTACAGATTCAATCCAACGCAGCTTTGCTAGAATGATGCAGAAGTGTACCGCGGTTTGCCCAGCAATCGAGGTCACAACATACAGAACTTGCACCGCAGGAATCGCAAATATCTACGAGTTTTTAGCCTGGAAATACCCTGAGAAGGCGCCAGTGGATGATGTGTGCATGGGATCATGTCCTTTGTCATATGCCACAGCAGACAACATGAGACCCAGGTGTACTGTCTGGATTGATGCATGTTTTTCTGTGTGTGTTCAATTTAATCCATGCAGACGCAGATAAATGGTTCAAAGTGAATGTCGCTGGGGTGCTCGAAGATGCTCCCCAGGATTTGCGCATCCAAAATCATCGAGAAATTGGATTGTCCATTGCCATGTTTGATGACCGTATGGTACATGAAGTATTTATACATTTGTGGGTAGTCTCAGGCTTTCGGGGACAATCCATGATATACATTGATATACTATCATCGCACTGTTGGCTTGAAGTCATAACAATCCTTATCTCTACAGATATGTCAGTCATTCCCAATTCTTCACCCATGTGGTCGCAAGTCAAGATTAAGATTGAGCACCCAAGAATTGAAGACTTTGAGATCAACAACCAGAAGATCAGAAACCATTATATAGCTAGTTGTAGCTAGACTAATTGCAAGGTCGCAATTCTTGAGCCACATAAAACTCTTAGGCCAATCATCATCCTTGCATGGCCATGTGGCGCTCAAGTTTATTGGAGCATTCCCGGACTGTGATCCCAAATATTTCTATAAATCCCCATCAATAACCATAGTTTCTGTCTTTTTTTTAATGGGATGGGATTCAAGCATCCCTTTTGAAGATCAATCACTGATTGGTGGTGACTGGAACATGGCATATATGACTTTCCATTAATATTGGGAATGGAATGTCATCATCCCAACTGATTTTCACTCACTCCATCATTTTTCAGAGGGGTAGGTTACGTTGAAGCCACCAACCAGTTATGTTATATCTATTTTTAATCCCATCATATAACCATTGATATAACATTATATAACCATTGATATAACATTATATAACCAGTATTTAATTGGTATTATAACTACTATTATTATTATTATCCCATTATTGTGGTTATATATATGGTTATTGGTATTATAACTACTATTATGGTTAATATACCACTATTATTGGTATTATAATCCCATTATTGTAGGTATACCACCAAGCAGATTTTGACCGTAACCGTGGCAGCATGGCGTTCACCAGGTCAATAGGGCCGTGCATCGAAGTTTCGTCGGACCAATTGAGGGGCCGAGGAGTGGGAAGGGACGGCTTGTTGTAGGATGTCTTAGATGGGCCATGGGGCCATATGGGATTAGCTGGTCAGTAACTGGGATATAACCCCATCCATTTACTAACTAGTTAACTAACTCCATGGCCCATCTAAGACCATCTAAGTATGCAAAATGGCGAAAATTGGCACATGCAAGCATTGAAAATCAATGCCACATGTATATATATATATTGTTTTTTCAACTATCATGTTGGTTGGTTTGGTGGGTTTGTTTTGGGACCCCCGAGACCATGATTTGCGCATTGAGATGATGCCAAAAGGCTTAAAGTATCAGATTGCGGGTCGAGGCATTGAGATTCAAGCAAGGGACAGATTGACAAATGTTCCATGTGCGTTGCTGATTTTGAATATGTCGTTCTTGCCTACTTGGAATTGTCACGCCATATCATCGCTATATTTGGAGGGTTAGGCTGCGACCTGCCCGACATTGGATCTATGCCTGATAATCCTCGAGGCGGGTTTACCCCACTTCCTCGCCTAGTGTTGCCCTTGTCCGCTTCACAAATACCCGAAAATGCCTTGTAAATCTGCTTGACCAACGCACAACCAGATGTCAGCTCATCCCACTACATCTGATTCGTTCCTCGGGTCATGAACCCCGCATAAATGCGGAAACCCGTGTTAAACTGTTCTGGACAGTGGGACCGTTCGCAACCAATTCTCCATCAACTCTGCACCGTCGAGGACCTTTGATCCAGCCGCAATTACGAAGGCTGCATCTACAGGTGTGGCGATGATGATGTTGCGATGGGGGTGTTCTCCAAGCTGCATAGCTTCGATCTTTATGAGAAGATTCCATTTTTGTTTAGGTGATTTTAGGTGTAAATCCTTTTTTTCAGATGGGATTACGTATGTTATGTTAATATGTTAAGTCCTCATCCCCAATCGGTATAGGTGAAGCTCTGCAAAATGTCTTCTGTTTCGGTGTTTCCCACCTTCGTTTCCCCACCAAGGGCCCAAACTTTGGGCCGTGCGCCGCAGGGAGTTGCGAGCTCAGTCGCAAGGCTGTGGACATCTGGGCCGGTGCATATGGTTCCGAGGCGCGGATCGTTGTCATCGCTGGAAAAGCTGTTTGTAGCAAGAAAAGCTATGGTAAAACATCCCCCTGCCAATTACCTCTACAAAATCCTGGAGCACGTGCTCCATATAAACTGCTTTTTTATTACACACTTTGCCTGCCTTGGGAACTGGTATTCATATTCTATAGAGTGTTGATTTTCTGCTTCTGATTCTATAGAGGGCCTCTTTTTGGGTTTGGAACCAAATCCCATCGAAATGGTGGTTCTGATTCTATAGAGGGTAAAATTTGACTTAAAAAGGCCGATTTTGTAGAGGGTGTTATTTTTGTTATTAAATTGAACAAGTAAGAAGATCACTGTTTACAAGGCTCTTAATTTTTTGATATTGTCAACAACACTTGATGATGTGAATGTTATTTAGTCATGGACCGGTGCTTTCAGAATGGTGTTTGCCGGCCGCGCTTCAGCTTTTTCAGCCACGCGGGACCCTTAGTTGGGAAGTTCTTACTAGATTCATCCCAGCCATGCAGCTCCTTTGGCCATTTGTGCTATTTTTCGGGGCCTTGGCTGTGCCGTCAATCCATGATGACACAACGTGCACGATTCCAGAATCACAGTTCCTTGTTTCGATCACGGCAAGAAAGAATATTATATATGTATATATATATATGTTTGAAATTGTGCCAAATTGTTTGAACATTTTTTTAATGTAATTGCCTTAAGGATTGATGGATTTGATGGGTCTATTTCAGAAAAACCTAGAGGACCATGTAGGCCTGTCACGGGAAGCAGTGGGTGATCCAGGCAAATACCATTCACCCCCAAGGGTCCTGCTGAACCTTGCTGTAAGGTGGTACCACGTTGAAGATCACCAGGATGAATTGCTCTCTTGGGCACGTGCTTGGTCTGGGCAAAGAACCATCCACTTGCTGGATGCTTTTGGAGCTTCAGGAAACATGGCGTGCCTTTGTCTTACCGCAGGGTTTCCAACAGTGTTTGGATCTGAATTCATTTTTTGGAGGAGAAAAGATGGTGCAACACAGAATGTATCTTCTGGATTCACTACATTTTTTTCTCATCCCGTTATTCCTGTTTTCTTCTGGCAGTGCAAGTCCTTAGGAAGGAGTGGAATCGACATGGTTTCTCTGGGCACCAGTTCGACGTAAAGTTCGACGCAGGGCACGACATTGTGTCCCAATCTGGGGCAAAGACATTTCTCAATCTCTGCCTATCGAACCTTGTCCATTTTCTGGTTTGAAGATGCACGGAGATGTATACAGTTGAAACATGTTGAAACCAGCCAAAATAGATTCAACTATAATCAAACAATATCAAACATATAATATCATATGATATTATAAAGTAATTTCAAATATCCAAATATTATCAAATGTTCTCTCCTTCGATCTTGCAACCTTCCACATGTTTCCATGGGTGATTCTTCAAGGTTTCCCCGATCAGACATGGTCCCACGAGACCCCAAACCCAGTTTTTGCATCAAACATCATTAGTTCCAGGATTGTGGACTATGGATTGATCATGGCTGGGCCGCCTTGCTCATTGATGACAGGGGCAAGCTCTTCCGTCCATATGCGTCGCACTTGGCGCCTGTGGGGTGATGTCAGCCGGTATAAGGTGCGACTCAGCAACCGAGTGTGGTTGAATTTTGTTCCTTCCCTATGATTTGGGGTTTATTTGTATGTTTGGTTTGGTTTTGTGAAAATGTTTATGAACCAGTTTTTGATGGACCAAGGCAAGACTACCTTTGAAATCCTCTGAATACTTTTGAAATGGATTGAAATGGTTTGTATATGTTTGTATTATAATGTATTATATATGATTATAATTGATTATATTTGTTTCAGTTTTTGAAACTACATTGAACTTTTATAGCCATTAGATGGCAAATAGATGCAAATGGGGTCTATAGAACAAGAACACCACCAGTCGAGGCCACTTGAAGCCACTATAAAATCAGATATCAGTGGTCGAAGGCACATTAAATTACTATAGAATAGGAACCCAGTGGTCGAATGAAGCATGTTTTTTCCATTTTTCCCTATTTTTGATATTTGTTTGTGTAATTTTCAAGATTTCATCTGTGTTTAAGATTTTATAGAGACAAGTTAGAAGATTTCAGAAATGCTTTCTGATTCTATAGAACCATGTCTTGAGGGAATTAGCTAGCATCTCTCGCCCAGGTTGAGCTAGTCAAGGTGGCACTACGCGCTGGCCGCAGAATCCACCTCATGGTGGAACAACCTGCACAGTCGTGGGGGCTGAAGTTGCCTTGCTGGGAAGAAATTGGCACACTTGGTCCTTTCCCATGGCTGCTTGCTGAAATTCGTTTGTGTTGGGATGAAATGGACGGAATCGGATGGAATTGGCATGAATTAGATTTCAGACTCCGCACTTTCCACTATCGGGGATTGATCTTGCAGATGCTTCTGAATGTTGCTGTGGAGATTTGAAATGTCTCTTAAACTTCCAGAGTGCGATTCTGTCCCACTTAGGATCTTGGTGGCGACATGGATAGCCTTTTTTCCCATGATATGCTCAAGGCGTCCCACCTCTACAGCAACCTTGGGACTGAGACCGGGGGCCCCGTCGTGTCGAGCAATGTGTTGAACAGATATGATAGGGATATATAGGGATTGATAGGGATTGATAGGGTGACAAGATGGCTCATAGAGCATCTGACTTGTTGTTCCGAAAGATTCACGGAAAATCACAGAAAGCAATGGTACAAAGCCATTGGGGCCTGCATCAAATTCCAACAGGGTTGGCACATGTTGGCACCTTCCACTGCAGGACTTCCAAAAAGTTGGCCCGTCGCATGAGAAAGGCAGACAGAGAAAGGTTCACCGATGCTCGGTATTTTGGAGGGTTGTTTGGAACTGGGTTGAATAATTTTCTGGCTGGCTTTCCAGAACCCCCCAAAAGAAAACAGTGCCAAAAAATGCCAAAAAGATCCAAAAAGAATCAACAAAAATCAAACAGAAACCAATGGCATCCAATGGCTAGCCCAAACTGGGTTTGTGATAGTAGGGGAAGCATATGACATGAGGGTGCATGGAGAATAGTAGGGATATCGAGGGAGGATTAGTGACTAGAACAGGATGAAAAGATATGAAAAGGATTGAAAAGGATTGAAAAGGATTGAAAAGGATTGAAAAGCCATGAAAAGGATTGAAAATGCATTTTTTTTTCCCATTTCCGTTTGGCCTGAGGAACGTTTCCGGCGACGGAACGCTCGCAGAAAGCATCCGAAGTCTTACCATAAGAAATGTGTCAAGGCTGACGGAAGTTCTGGGTGGCAAGGGTCACGTGATTTACCTTCGGCAGCATACACTGTTTATTTTTGCCGGCATGTTTTCAAGATTTGGCTTGAAAACTTTCAGAGTCAACAGGGCCATGTGGAAACATTAGCAGTGGCCGTTTGATGTTGACTCCATTTGTCGCAAATCACTGGCCAAAGCCGGTCCTGAGATTCGTACCATACTTTCCTTATCTTAGCGTTGGTCAGCTACACGTTCCAAGTCCACCGCAGAATGTGGGTTTAGGGTGTTTAGATTCTTCAGGGATCTTTAGGGATGTTTAGGATTCTTTAGGATTCTTTAGGGATGTTTAGGATTGTTTAGTTACTGCAAATTGGATTAAAAACGGAATGAGCTGGATTAGATTGGTCCATTTTGGTACCATATGGTCCCATACTATCCCTGTATATCATTCTAACATATTCTAACAAAATGGGGCGCCAATTCTTTTGACACTCACTAGTGATCACTAATGAAAGGGGGGTCAGGGCGGACAAACAAAACATGAATATACATGAATATTCTTTTCCATTCTATTCCAATCGATTCTATTCAATTCTGTTCCAATGTATTCATATTATTCCATATTATTCCATATGTTTCCATATTATTCCATATGTTTCCATATTATTCCATATTATTCCATATTATTCCGTTGTCTCATGTGTTCTACCGGTAACGCTTTGTAATGCCTTTAAACCTGCAGTCTGGGTGGCAGTACAGATGATGTCCTCGCAAGTTACCGGTGCATTCAGCAGCAAAACCCAGCAAAGACGCTGGCATGGGGAGGGGAAGTGATTGGGTATGCCAGAATCACCCACATCCACTATAGAATCAGTAACCTCCACTATTGGGTTGCTTCCCACCACAGTTTCTGATTCCATAGTGATCCTTGTGGTGCCCATGCAGAGGATTGCTGATTCTATAGGGATGGTAAGGTGGGTGAGGGATCAACATGGACTTGGATGTTCTTTGAATGCTTTTGGAGGTTTTTGATGTACGGCCTGTCGTTTGAAATATTGCTTCAGAATGTTTCAGAAAAATCTGTCGCTGGAGTTTGACGCCTCAAGAATCCTCAACGGTTTGTGTGGATCCCCATAGGTTTCATAGGAGCCTCTAGTTATCCCAGTGCCTCAGAGACATGGTTGCTTCAGCAGCTTCGTCTGGCGCCAAAGGGACGAGTGGCGTGCCCCGCCAGTTCAAGCCCAGTAGCAAGTTCAGGTCAATCAAGCACCATTCCTCCGCCAAGTTTGCTGAAGCCTGGGAGCAAGCCATTCTTGAGACATCCTTGCGCTGTGGGCATTTGCAGGATAGTGCCTTCTCAACGACCAAGGAGCTGCTAAGGGCAAAGGGCTGGCGAATTTGGCTGAAGAAGGAGCCGTGGAATCCTGGCTGGGAGTGGGTCACAGTGAGCGAGTTCAAATTGAAGTATCGTGCCTGGCGTACAGCAATTCACAGGCGGGTTGATCTAGACCTAGCCGGCAGCAATTCTGATGCCTCTTCATCTTCTGATTGATGCCGAATGAGGGATTTTTTTTTCCGGTGCCCTAGCATGGCTTTCCTGTCCATTGTTGTGGGGGCATTGATGTACAGACAATCTTCTGTTGCGACATATTGCAACAATATGCAACAATGTCTATTTGCTGTCGTATGAGTTTGTTATCTTTTGTATGTGTCCTCGTAGAAATTTATAGCCTCTTTTCTTTAGCGTAGTGAAGTGAGGTGAATTTAGTTGACAGCCTGTGCATTTTGCCGGCGCTCAACTACTCCAAGTTTTAGTTTGCCAATCAAGCCTGTTGAGAGAAGATTCTAGAACGATCCCGGTAGCATTAGCATGTAGGTTGCTTTCAAATGATCTGCAATGAACTCAAATGATCAGATCCTGTAGGTTGTTTCAAATAGAAACCTGTTCCATCCTGCTCCCAAACTGTCTGTCTTGAACATTCTTGAACAATGTCTGACGGACGTCACCACTTTGCGATGCTGGGCGTGATTGTGGTTTTTCATGACCAGTGATTCTTGGTGACTGGTGGGATGTGTGAAAGTGAAAGCAAGGGGCAAAATCACGCTAGCAGATCTTGCTGTGCGCAACCCATTTTAGTTCCATTGGTTAGCAATGGTTAGCAAACTCATTGTCAGCCTTCAAGTTTCTGTTGAATTGTTTTGAGAACAAGAATCCCAATCATTTGAAATCCTTTGGATGGTGGCTCGCAGCTGCAAGAAATGTGGTGCAATCACAATGAGATACAATGAGTAATTTTGTATAATTGTGTATACAAATATATTCGATTATAATCGATTATATTCGATTATATACAAATATAAAGATACAGTATTCATCAGTATTCAAACATACTCAAAACATCTCAAAACATCTCAAAACATTTCAAAACTATTCCATGATACTATTCCTAACTATTCAATAAAATGCAACAATAGAAAGACTATAATCATTGTTTCATTTTTCAACTTCTTCCATCCCGGACACATTTCTGTCCTGCCCACGTTCTTTGCAGCGCTCCTTGCATTGAATTGAGATCATGACCTTCCCTGGCGGCTGGCGGTTGGAGTTTCGGAAGCGGCCACCCCACAAAGATCCCACAAAAAAGCAGACCATTGATTGCACCTCGGCTGTACGCTGGAATGGGTGGTTGCTTCCCAAGTCAAGTAAAAAAAAAGTCAGGTATGGTCAGGTTACCTTGGGTTGAAGCAGTTTGATTCATTTTGAATCATTTGATTCAATATACAGTTATATTCAGTTTATTTCAGTTCCTCATAGTTTGTCTATTTCAGACATTTGCACTCGCACAGTGATGGCCCCTGGCACCGAGGGTATTGGCATGCTCCTGGGGTCAAAGTCTACTTTCGATCCTACTCAGCTGCGTTTCAGCACTCAGAGAAGGTTGGCCTTCCTTTGCCACCATTTCAGGAGTCGCTGCCTTGTTAGAGTGGGATGTACCTGTCTGATCTTGTCAGGGTGATTTCCTTCAAGACACCATTGAGCCAGTCGAATCACGCCCCAAGGAATTGAGATGAATTAAATTGAATTATAATAATTCAATATAATTCATAAATATATTCATAATATATCATGATAATATATGATATAATAAAATAATATAAAATATAATAGAATAATATTGCCATCGTTGGAGTTCGTCAGGGCTTCATCTTGTTCTGTGAAGGACCGTCCAGAGGCTATGGCTAGAAGCACTATGTCTGGCTTCTTGGGGGAGGAGGATCCAGCGGTTGGGGCCACAGCGGGTGCTCCAGCGGCTGGGGCTGCTCCAGCGGCTGGGGCTGCTCCAGCAGCTGCGGCCATTGAGGATGCTCCCGCTTCTGCTTCTGAAGCGGCTGGGGCCATTGTGAGTGCTCCTGCTTCTGTTTTTGAAGCGGCTGGGGCCAATGAGGATGAGAACGGTGGGAATCCTTCTGCTTCTGCAGCGGCTGGAGCGGGCATTGAGGATGAGAACGGTGTGAATCCCGCTTCTGTTTCTGGAGCGGCTGGAGCGGCCACTGAGGATGAGAGCGGTGTGAACGCAGCTCATCCCGCTTCTGGAGCGGCCACTGAGGATGAGAACGGTGTGAATCCTTCTGCTTCTGCAGCGGCTGGAGCAGGCATTGAGGATGAGAACGGTGTGAATTCCGCTTCTGTTTCTGGAGCGGCTGGAGCGGCCACTGAGGATGAAAACGGTGTGTCTTCTGGGTCGCTGGTCGTTGGCAATGTCCGGGGGGAGAACGCTTTGGGAAGTTCTACGCCTGGTCCCTCGCCCAAGCGACGGAAGCTGCCTGAGTCTTTTCATCGTCATGGGTCTGATGATGGTGCCTTGAGTGAAGGCGAGATTCTGTCTTGGATGGATGGGCTAGCACAGGCTTTTGATGCTGCCTCAACCGAGGAGAAAGAGAATCGCCAGATTGGACGTGAGAGCAATGCTGCTGAATCAGATCACTTTGCTGCTGGATGTGCTGCAGAGAAGACGGAGACAAGTCAACCAGATCACTTGCCTGAGCCTGAAGTTCAAGCTAGGGAGACCGAGATGGAGAATGCAAGCGCTGGGTGTGCTGAGGAGCAGATGGAGACAGAAAGTCCTGCAGCTCAACCAGAGCAGCCGGAGGATTTGCCAGAGGATCACGTGCCTGAGCAAGCTCAAGCTATGGAGATCGAGAAGGAGAATGCAAGTTCTGGGTGTGGTGAGGAGAAGATAGAGACAGAGAGTCCTCCTTCTCATTCAGAGAAGCCAGAGACTTTGCCAGAGGATCACTTTCCTTGGAAAAAAAGTGGAGAGAATGAGGTGTACCCGTGCACTCCTCCTAGAAAGACTTCTACAGTGAGCAAGTCCATACGCTGCTCTCCTGATCCGAAGGGCATTGTGATTGATGATACCGACAGTCCCTGCATGGTCAAGTGCCTCGTGGATTTGACTGACTCTCCAATGTTGCCAAACTCCAAAGCCGTGAAGGAGGAGGGCCCAAGGTATTGTTTTCCAAAAGGAGTCAAGCTTGAGGGGACTCTCAAGCATGAGCCTGGCAAAGTCAAACAGGAGCTATCGGCAATGGCGCCGCCAAAGTTCATCCAGGTCAAGCCAGAACCCGTCAAGCAACCCGTGAAGCAAGAACCAGAGCCGAAAGTGAAGATGGAGGCTGCGAAACCTGATCTTCATTTCTACCGCCCTGTCTCCGTGAAGAAGGAGCCCTCTACTACCAGCGCGCCTGCAAGCAATCCTGCTGGACAACACGTGGATTCAGGACTCTGGGTGGTTCGGGTGGCAAATTTTATAATACCATATAATACCATATAATTTTAATATAATATAATATAATATAATATAATATATTAATATAATATATTATGATACATTATAATACCATATAATACATTATAATACATTATACTACAATATATTTCAGCATAGTTCAATATCCTTCAGTAATCTTAGCAGATTTGATTATTTTTTGGCTTTTATCTTTGGTCTGTAGAATCAGAACCATGATCTTAGTTACCCAGAGTACCCCTATAGAATCAGAAACCACCAAAAAGGCAGCAGTGTGATCTGGAGATTTTCTGATTCTATAGTGTTTATTTGATCATTCTGGGCATTGTTTCTGATTTTATAGACACTGCATGAGCCTGTCTATCAAGGTGGGTTCAACCATTGAAATTGGGTTTTCTGGGTCTCTGGGGTCAGTGTTACTGATTCTATAGGGCATTTTTGGCATCCATTCAGGTTTTTTCTGATCCTACAGAGCCTCCAAGCCCAGGTGCTGATCAGAGGGTTGGCTTTTGTCCTTTTCCTTGTCCATACACCTTTACCCTCTATACAATCCAGAACCCAACATATTTTACCCACTTGATGGTTTGTGTTTTCGATTCTATAGTCCTCCTTTGTGCCACCATTGGTGGAGAGCCAGATTGTATAGAGCCTGTTTGGGGGTTCCCTGGGGATGCTTCTGAGTTTATAGAGCCTGCCAGCATGATGGTGAGGAGTGAAAGCTGCCATCTTGGAGTACGCCAAGAAAGTGATGGAGACTGGGTACCATCTAGATGTGTTGGATGGTCAGTTGGCTGCAGAGAAAAATGGGAAAATATTATCTGTGGTTGTAGACTCTGCAGATGGAAACCCTATTGTGCAGACTTCTAGGGACTTCTTTGCTGGGATGCTGCCCCCTGGTACTTTCCAAGAAGGCTGCCCAATTGACCGTTTTTCAGAAGATTCTTGGTGTCTGGTCAGCTGCAATGCCGGATACAAACAGAATGAGGTGAGAAACCACTGGTGCCCAGCATTCTTTAGAGAACAGTTGAGTCCAGAGATTCTTCCTCACCTCACTGTCAAAGGGCCTCGCAGTTGGAAACAGAAGTTGAAAGACTTGAACAGTGACTTGGAAGCCATGAACGGGATAGATGAGGGGGACAAGGAGGAAGCTGATGAAGCTCTCCGACAGGATTTGCTGTGTCAAATTGATGAGTTGAAAAGCTGGATTGATTTTTTTGGCCGATGCATGGAGGCAAATGTGGTTCCTGTTCGAGTTCCTGGTGATGGGAATTGCATGGTGTGGAGCATCCGTGTTTTGTTGATGGGATGGGATCATGTTGAGAAAATCTCACATGGAAGTAAGGAAGGTAGGGAAGAGCACAACGAAATCAGAGAGTCCTTGAAAGAATCGTGGGAAGAGGTGGCCGGAGAGCCTGTTTGGCAGCTACTTTTTCAACATTTTGGCTCCCAGGATGGAACTGCAGATGCTGTCAAAACACCGCCCAGAAAAGATGTTCCTTTCCAAGACAAGGGAACCCCTCCAGCCCCTGATCCACCTGCAGGGTCTAGGCGCAGAGCAGTCCAACGCATTGACAGTAGCAAACCTGTTCCCTTTGCCCAGAATGAAAATCCAGCTTGTCCAACTTTGCGTGCTCCTGGAAGTGGCCCTTCGACCAGGGCTAGCTTTTTGGAAGCAGAGTGCCCAGATTTGGAGGACAGTTTTGCTGCAATGCACATGGATCCCAAAGACCCGGGCTTAGGAGATCTTGGTGACATGGATGAAGATGAGCTTGAACAAATCATAGCTGAAGCAGATGATCGTAAGCGACGAGCCAGGCATGAGCGTAGGTTCAAGAGTAGGGTGCTGACTCAAAGGGAAATCGAAATGAGAAAGCTTCAGGCTTGGATGGCCAAAAAGATGATTACCTACAAATCTTACCTTTCCTCACATCGACTTGGGTCCACCTTCAAGAAAATTGTAGCTTGCAAGGAAGAAACCTGGAAAGGCCTTAAAGAGACCTTGCGCTCAGGAAAGACACCAAAGTGTTCCATTTGTTTGAAGCTTTTAGAACAACATGGAGTCAATGCAGCTGACTTTCCCACCCTGATGAGTGTCATCGACGCGGCTGAGCCAGATGCGGTCGACAAAGTGGATGCCCAAGACCCAGTGGAAGGGGAACATTCTGACAAAGCAGATGGTGAGGAGGGATTGACTCCAGAGCAGGAGTATGCCAAAATCGTTGAGTTTGTGAAATCATTTGCTCCGATCATTGAACTGATCGAAGGCGGCCAGATCCTCAAGTACAGATGCATTGCTTGCACAACACGCACACAGCCGTTTGGGAAGGTGAATTCACTAGTGAAACGAAGATTTGCATATGTCAAGCACTACTTGACTCAACATTTGGAGAGCCCTACCCACCTTCATAATATGGCACAGCGGGAGCAGTTGACCCAGCAAGCTGATTGTCCATCAGAGGAATGTGAGTGTCCAGGGTATGAGATCACTAGTGACCAGTCTTCTGGAACATTGAAGCTCTACCGTGATGAGTTTCGCTTGTGGGCAACCCATGCCAATTTGAGCCATACCAGTGTCAAGCACAAGTACACCACTGACTTGTCTTCCAGCTCATGGTTTGTAAGACATTTTGAGTGTGAAAAGAAGTTTTCGAAAGACAGGGATTCAAGTGAGAAGTGCTGCAAGAAGTGTGCTGATCTTGGCATTCCTCGCCGTGTACAGAAGTCCGTTCTCCGATTTGTCTTCAAGTTTCATGCAGCCTGTTTGCTTCAGCACCGGTTGTTCGGAACAGAGGCGGAGCTTCAAGCTGCCATTGCATCCATAGCCAACAGTGCCTTTGCCCAGAGGCAGCAGACAAGCTGGAAGTCATTGCTTGAAGCATCCAACCATGAACTGCAGAAACTTGTGAGGCAAGCTTGGAGCTCCTTACCTCCAGAAGAGCAAACTCCAAATACCATTGCCTTCAAAGCTTCGGTGGTGAGTCCTTGTTTGACTGTCCATGTGGGGACAGTAGATTCCAATGTGGCTACTCTGTCAGAACGGTTTCTCAATGCTTTGTCTAGCAATGCTCAGGAGGAGCTTGTGGCTTTGGGATTCTTCAGGGTTGCCTCGACTTGTTTCACATTGCATCACTTTCCAAAGAATCCATTGGAACCGACAAGAATCCATAAGACACCATCGTTTATGGATGTTTATGGAATTTTATGGGTGTTTTTGGATCCTTTTGCATCCTTTTGCATTTTGAAGTCGTTTGAATACAGTTGATAGCAGCAAGTGAGAAATCTGACTGATTCTGAAAATTTTTGATGCATGAGGGTGGTTTCGGTATGTTTTGGTTGGTTTGGGATGCATTTGTGCATTGCAGGAGCTGAGCGAAGTCAACGCAATGATTGCCCGGGCGGCAGTGACGCAGAAACTGGACGCTCATCCGATGATGCAAGGCATCCTAGTCAGATGTCTCCGGCGTCTAGACAAAGAAAGCAGAGGCATTACCTCAAACAGAGGTAGGACTGCCTGCTTGAATGAGACAGAGCATCGGCTGGTTCAAGACGCAGCACTGTCCCTTGCCGTAGCCTCTGGTGCCAATCGCCGTCTTCTGGTGGATCTAGGACAAAATGCGAGAAGCCCAACAATCCAGTTGCACGATTTGCCAGGAATGTCTCTCCCAAACCCAATGCTTGCTCTTATGTGCGAAGACCAGTTGAGTGAGAACGCAACACTGGTCGACCAGTTGTTTGGCAGATTGCCTACATCTCCAGCCAAGCGGCTAGTGGTAGCAGTAGATTGTACATACCTTCTCCGTGCACATTCTCAGATGAAATACCAGGGTGTCCCTGGCTTGGTGGGAGGTCCGTGGTCACCGACTTCAGAGACCGAAGCCTTCCTGAATTTAGATTCACTTCCAGACAAAGCGGCCAAAGCACCTGTCATGCTTGAGGCAGTGACTTGGGACCCTGCAGCTGCTCGCCGTAGCACATTCTCTTTGGCAAGCATGCCCATGTCCCTTGCAGCCCAGCAGGGAACTTTTCCATCCAAGACCCATGCCGGAAACCACGAAGCTCTGATAAACATAAGATACCATGAGAATGTTTTACTATGTTTTACATTGTGTTACATTGTGTTACTATGTTTTACTAGTTTTCATTTTTCAAGATGGTTTATGTTTTTTAATGTTTTTAAGATATGGATAGATTTGGTATGATATGGTATGATAGATTGATAAAGTATGATAAAGTATGATATGGTATGATATGGTATGATATGGTTATATAATGTTATATATGGTTATATAATGTATTATAATGTATTATAATGTTATATATGGATATATATGGTATTATAATGTATTATATGGTTATATAATGTATTATAATGTTATATTCAACAAACTTGATTTATCGGCAATGAATGTCAATGATAAGGAGATGCTTTTGGTGATCTCTCGTTTGATGCGATCTTCACATTGGATCCTGAAGGGCATAGCATTTGATGCACACCATTCGCATCGTTTCCTTCGTGATGTACTGCTTGGTGCCTTTGAGCTCTGCAGCAGGGAAATGATTTCTGACATCGAGTGGTTCAAAGATTTGGATTTTCTTCCCCTGCCTCCTCATGAGCTTCCCAGGCTGCCTCTGCAGATATGCATGGACCATGGTGAACCGTTCTGGTGCTTGAGTGGTGCATGTGGCTTGGTTTTAAAAGCCGAGGTGGAATTTGAGGGATTCATGCCTTCTAAATCTCTCTATAAAATCAGAATCCCCATATCGATATTACATCTAATCACTATAAAATCAGAAACCTTTGGGTCACCTTAAAAGATAAAAACCATATAAAAGCAATTAAAAGCATTAAAAACAAAATATTAAGAGAAAAGCCACAAAACAATTATAAATTGGCATAACATGGCAGAGCATGGATTTTAGAATGGTTTAGATATATTAAAATGGTATAGCAATGTAAAAAAAAAAATGCATACAATTGCACACATATACATACAATTGCAGTCAATTACATACATATACAATATTATACAACCATATACAACATACAACAACATGATCACAATTTGAATGCTTCAATATGCTTCAATATTTTTTCTCCTGACTCTGAAATTTTCTAGTTCCTAGATACCACATTCATCCACATTCAAACATATAAAAAAAAAAACAGCACATATGCTCAATTTTAATGTTTCAATATGTTACAAAAGCAGCTTTTTCTTTTTTTAAAAAAATATATAAAAGTGACATCTTTCATTTTCACATTTTTCTTTTTTTATAAAAAAATATAAAAGCAGCTTTTTCTTTTTTTAAATTTATAAAAGTGACATCTTTCATTTTCACATCTTTCTTTTTTTAATTTATAAAAAATATAAAAGCAGCTTTTTCATTTTTTAAAAAAAAAATATAAAAGTGACACCTTTCATTTTCACATCTTTCTTTTTTTAAAATTTATAAAAATTATAAAAGCTGCTTTTTCTTTTTTTATATGAAAGTGACATCTTTCATTTTCACATCTTTCTTTTTTTAAAATTTATAAAAGCAGCATTTTTTCATTTCCCCTTTGTGTTTTCCCCTCTTTGGGTCTCCTGTTGTTGGTTTCCCTTTGTGCTGTTCCCCGTTGTATCTCCCCGTTTTGGGGTCCAAGTCCTGGGGCCTGGCCATGTCTTGTAGATTGGTGTTTTGGCATTTTTGTGTTTTTTGGATTTTTTTGGTACTTTTTTTTAAAAATGATTTCTTTCAATAAATTATATCCACAATCAGTTCTAAAACATTCAGTGGATCAGTTCAAAGGTATTGTTTTTAACATGTTTTTCACATGGTTTTTGTATGTTTTTGTATGTTTTTGTATTGGCCCCAGATTTAGCCTAGATAATACATTCTCTGATTTTATAGAGGGGGGGGTGCTTTTTTGGGGGGTTTCTGATTTTATAGAGGCAGGGGGGGGAGCTGTTTTTGGGGGTGTCTGATTTTATAGAGAGGGGAGGGGGCTGTGTTTTGGGGTTTCTGATTTTATAGAGTAGGGATTTGTTTTTTTCAGGTGGAAAACTTGCTATTAGCAAAAAAAAACATCAAAAATATATGAAAAAATAATGAAAAATAATGAGCAATCAGGAAAACACAACAAAAAACATGAACAACAACAAAAAACACATAAAAAATCATATAAAATCATAATATATCATATATATATAACAATTTTTACCTGTCATAATTGTGTTCTGACCTGCAGCTTTCAAGGTCATGCGGTGAAGAACGTTGGAGGAGCCCTGTGCTCACCATTGAGATCGATGATGTTTGGGAAATTCTTTTGCGACACCTCGGCTTGTAGACGATGGGGCATGCCGCCGGCAGTTTACAGGCGTTCTGAACCCATGTCGGATTCATTACACTGTGCCATGTTCAATCCATACTATGTCCTGTCCTCCCCAGACTCTCATCAGATCTTGTTTTTTTATGTTTACTTTTCATATCTTTTAATATTTTTATTTTAAAATGTTTTTTTGGGGGGTTCCTGTTCAACAAATTTCACAAAATCAAAAGATATCTGAAGAATTCTGAAGATATCATGATGTCAGGAATGGTGGGACACAGATGATTTTTCAGAAACTTCATTCGCTCCAAAACTGTCCAAGACTGTCTCTCTGTCTCCCTAGCCTCTACGAAGGACATTGCTGGAAAACATGCTCTGGTTCCATGGTCGCTACGTGGCTTTTGCCTCTTGAACTTGTGCGTGGCATTGAACACCGTTCCTTGGAAAGTTGGTGGGGCTGGATGGGACCCAAACGTTTTGCTGATTCCTGGGATTTGACGGGAAAGAAGTTTGAAGGATTTTGCAGTTGTTTTTTTTTCGGTCGGTTTTGGACATGCATGGAAGTAATGGGATACAATGGAATTGTTGGTTCCTCACCTGGTGTAGCCCAGGGCCCCCTGTCGCACAAGACGATGGCAACTGTCGACAGGGTGCAGAATTCAATGAGCGGCTACCTTTTGATGGATTTGTTTCGGCTGATTGCTGACCAACGATGCGGGAAGCTGTCGCTACCCAAATCCACATTTTTTTTGCACCCAGAGACAATGAGAAATGTCCAGCATGTTGGTCTGTCAGTGATTGCAGTGTCCTTGACGGGCTGCAAGAGCGGAAATCCGTTCGCCCGAGGACACCAGAGACTCACCGAGCTTGCAGTCGAGGAACGTTTTGGGTCCTTGCGGACCCAATCTGTGTCCGCACAGCTTACTGCAAGGTCCTTCTGGAAGGCTGCTGCACGGGAGATGGTGAGGGCGATGAAGAGTCGCAAGCCTTGTGAACCCCCAAGTGACTCTTTGGAACCAATTTCCAAAGAAGATTTTTTGCTGGCAAGCAGGCGTGCCTTGAAGTCAGCACTTCGTTTGGTTTCTTGGGCCAGTGCTATTTCTGTTGAGTCTTTGGAGATGCAGTACCGGGAATGGTGTGAATGTGGTCAGTTTCGAGCAGTGCTCGGCGACATGGACGAGGAAGACGATGAGCTTGAAGTTGGTGAGGATGCCGCTGGTTTGCTGAAGAGTTTGCAGGATGAGGCCAACATGGAGAGTGACCTTCCAGAGCAGAGCGCAGATCCTGTTGATTTTGAACTTCGACACGTACCAGACAATGCGGAGCTCAAGGCTGCTTTTTCAGAGGAAGCTGCTTTGGATTCAGAGAACTTGGATGGTCCAGAGACCTTGACAGGAACCCCCAAGACTCTGTTTCAGGCAATGTACCCATTGAATCCCGATTCTTCGGCAGTGGTCGTCTTTGATCGCTTGTGGAGATTGCTCATGTCCATCCGTTATTGGCGTGGAGGAGGTGATGTTCACTGGATTCGGAATCCCAGAGCCTGTCGACGGAAGACTTCAGGGCTCAACTGGTACCAGTACCTTTACATATCTTTACATGATGAATTTATACATTGATGTTCAATGATTTTTAAATATTTTTAATATTTTTTAATATTTTTTAATGATGTTCATTGATGCATGATGATGCATGTTCGCCTGTTCTATGTACATGATCTATGAATATCTATGAATGTCTATGAATGTCTATGATTCTATAGTGCCTAAATTTTCCTCGACGTTTGGAAAATCATTTTTATAGAGGACCCTTAGCTAAGCAAACACCCCCCCTATCCCCCCCTTTTGAGGTTCAATGAATTGGGGTCCCTGATTATATAGTTCCAAAATGTCCCAAGATTTTGGTTCGATATTGGGTCTTTTGATTTTATAGAGACCCTTTGGCTCAGTACACACCTTCCTGATCCTTCCTGCTCAGGTTCAACGAGATGAAACTCAAAGAGCTGGCTGACGAGGAGGAGACCAATTCCTTCCGACAGCGTGCTGGCCGCTTGGCCAAGTGGCGAGAATTGGCAGAGCAAGCTGCTGCAGAGAGAAAATCTTCCGTGAAAATTCCGTCTGGTTTGGAGAATTTAGGCGTTCAATGGCATTGCTGCCTTATTTTCCAACCTTTAAGATCCTTATCTAACATTATCCAACTATATCTAACTTGGGAAATCTTGGGAATATAATGGAATATAATGGAATATATGGGATTATTATTTGATATTATTTGGGAATATGTGAGATTTTCTTTTCGGGGAAATTTGAAAAGCCGAGGAGCGGAAACATTGTGCTGGTGCTGGTGCCCAAGTTTTCAAAGAATGTGGCTGCGGTGGCTTTGGTTCTCTCCGTGTGGACCACAACACGCAAACCAAAGTTGGCCACGACTACTGTTTCCTTTGAGCATACCGTGGCTGTCAGGATTGCCGTTTTGGAGAAAAAGAGTGTTGGTGGTGATCACCGCTGGATGTGCTCAAATGAGTCAGCTGTGTGGGTCGTTCGTCCACAGTCCATTGTAGCTGTTCTTGACCATACCCAGTTCGAGGATGAGACGGAGGGCTGTTCGATCAGTCTCACTGAGAAATCCTTGGCTTTGATTGAGGAGAGTCACTCGGTTGCTGACTGGTGGCCGCTCTTGCCAGAAGATTCTGATCCCCAACATCCAGTGAAGCATGCCGGACTCTTTGTGCAGAGACATGGAAGAAAGCGCAAAGTGGGAGACACGAAGGCCAAAGACACCAAAAAACTGAACATCAAGGCAGCATCGAAAAGGGTGAAGGCAAAGTTGAAGAAGGCGAAACAGCAGAAAAAAAACAGTGATGAAAATGAGAAGAACACAGATTCTGGGAAGGCAGGGAATGTAAAGTTCAACAGGACCCCTGTTGGCGAGAAAGCAGTCAAGGCACACATGAGGATGATGAAAGAATTGGATGACAGCAAGTTCCCCGGCAACACCCTCTTCAATGCAGACGGCCTTTGCAGGTTGAAGGTGGGAAAGTGCAAGGAGGTTCCCTGGGAATCTTTTCTCGAGTCCGCATTCAAATACTTCAAGATTGTGTGCCTTGTCGAGTTTGATTTGGGTGATTTGGGAGGTTCAGGGTTCCCTGGTGTGTTAAGAATTTTCAAGATGAGTTCAAGTCATTTCAAGTCTATGTTTTCCTATTTTAAGCTGTTTTAATCGATTTTGTTTTTGGCCGTTTTGGGGTCAGGTACAATACCTTGTCATCCGCAGCATGGTCTGCAAAAGTGCAGTCCACTTTCCAGAGCATCCAGACTGCTCTGGATGCTGAGCACCCGGATAGGAAGCCTTGGATTCAACTCATCAACAAAATTGGTGAGAGCAGAATTTTGGAAGCTGACAAGTGATTTTTTCCTTAGAAAAAAAAGGTCAGTAAGCTTCTCCCTAAAAAAAACACACACCACATAGCAAAACTTGTTTGCTTTAAGAAGGAAAGATCATGATGCAGCGAAGGATGCAAGCGACAAACTCGACACGGCAGAGAAATCAGAAGAACGGGTGTTCTCGGGTGTTCATGTTGGGCTTTAACCCCATTCAGCTGGAGTACACCCCCCCCCTCAATAGGATCTATTAATCAAATTTGGGATATGTATAAGTGACTCCCTTCAGAAATGCACAAAATGACAGCTCTGATTTTATAGAGGGGAATTCCACAAAAATGGGGCATTAAGTCGATACCCCATACTCTTACATTCTATAGAGGGCCACTTTCCCAAGGAAAATAGACTCTATAGAGGGGGGGGGTGTACTCCCCAATTTATATCTATAGAATTGGGGAGTATGTGGTAATGACTTAATCTGCAAGGGGATGGTAAAACCAAGAAAGCTGCAATGTTAGCTAGTTTATCTGGGATTATTGCATGGTTATACCACATGTTTCTGGTAAGATTGGTACACTTTACTATTAAGTTTACCACATGAAAGAGATAATTTCCCATTAAGAATTGCGGTTTTTGTTGTTGCAATGCTCGATTACTAGGAGGGGTATAGGGTATGTATGGTCAGTTTCAACACCAAGGGAAACTCTAGATGTTGATTTCTGTGAACCAACAGATTGTGGGGAAGGTCGTTCATGAAAATTTTGATATGTACATGATTGTACCTGTATCATATGTAGATACAGTCACACAGTGATTCCCTACCGTCAGGTGTGTCAGAGGGATGACTCTCTCCCATATTTATGCAGTTCAATAGGAGGCCACAAGTGGATCAGTGCAAGAAGCAACTCAGAAGAAGCGCAATGGTCTATGTTACTACAACATACTACGACACGAATGTAATCTAGATGTACAGATTCTGAATTGTTCACGTGCAAGTTGTGACATGTGCATCAGGTATATGCGGTATATGTGCATCACTGTTCTTCAAGAGAAATTGAAGATGACATCAATGTCACTGTCCAAACTGGGGGTGTCTGAGAATGGTGTCCCCAAAAACTTATATGGTTTGTTATGGTTTGTTTATTTGATACGTTTCCCAAACATCTTGGGGCATGTCAGGCGGGTGTCGTAGCATTAACCTACATGCCTTTCGGCGGTCCGGTTCTAAGCCTGTCTCAGTGGATGGGACACTGATCACCTTTTCCAAAGATGATCGGGAGCTTCCTGAGATTTACGGCCTTCTACCATCAGCAATATGCTTGAGTTCGGTTTGCAGTGAACTGCCATAAGAATCCCCCATTGGGTCTTGTATCCTATTATCCTGTCACATGAGATCTGAGATGAGGTACCCGGCCTGGTAAACATACAAAAAGCTATGGAAAATCACTATGTTAATCTATTTTAATAGGTAAATCAACTATAAATTGGCCATTTTCTATAGTTTTTTGTAAACGTTTACCAGGCCGGGTATGTCGGTTAGCTGCAGCTGCGTCATTAAGGCCTGTACCTCACAGGTGGTGTGACCTCCAAGATGAAGGACAGGTTGCTCCGGTTGTTTGATATAGGGGGTTTCCACAATGGGGGTACCCTAAAATGGATGGTTAACCTACACGGTGGTGCCCCATAGTTAGCTAAGTTGGTTTATAACTCCCATAACTATGGTTTATGGCAGATATAACTATAGTTAATGGGTAATATAAACCAACTTATAACTGGGGGGCACCACATTGTATTGAACTGGATTGAAATGGATTGAAATGGGGGTACCCCTGAAATACAGGGAACCCCGAAAAAGCCAGATATGTTGATTTGAGAGATGCTTCCAATTGTTTTTTTTTGGTGACAAGGTGAAATTCTTCGAACTTTCTCAGGGCAAACTCGATTTCGGGCATCTCAGAATCGCAAAACTTTTGCAACCTGGATGCTCTATCTAATCGAGTTCTATCTTCAAATTCTGAATTCACTGAACATGGTACTCGTAGGCAGGGTTCTAGCTCAGAATGATTTTTTGCTAAGCTCATTGCCCTGCGATGGCACCACTATGGTTCTTACTGCGCTCATTAAAGAATCAAACGTTTGAAGAGGTTTGGATAAGTCCATCCATTCAATAAAACCTTCTCAGATCTTCTTAGTGGTACTGGGGCAAATATTCATCCTACAGCCATAGATTCTCCACTTGACAGATGCTGCATGGGCCACCTGGCCAACAGGACTGGCTTAGTGGCAAGACGACGGGGCAAAGTACCTTCCTTGAGGCAGCGGCGGCAGCTGGATTGGGTGATCTGGATGATTCAGAGGTCCAAGCAGCCAACAACAAACGTCCAATTCCAAGACATCAATCGATGATTCCAAAGGTATGCTACTACAGTTTACCCTGCAATCATAGGTATGATAAATGATGGTTGGTTGATGATTAATTATGTCCAAAACTGGTCTGAATTGTCAAGAATCAGACATCAACCGTAAACGTCCATTCCCGCTTGGGTTGAATCCGACTCATTTGCTTGGTCACCTGATGTCGCCTGTTTCTCCAATGTGTCTGACTAGGATGCCTGAAACCCGCTGCAGTATGGGCATGAATCACCGGTTACTTCGCTTCTGTGTTCCTTGCTGGAGGATCTATCACATGCATGCAGACATCTGATTGTTCCAACGATTCTACGATTGCCTCCTATTTGACAATTCGTGCTCATTGATCCTCCTTGTGTACACATTTTACTATATTGTGTTCCATGTGCACATCAGATACAGGACATTTTAAACAATGAATATTAGGTACTGTATACGTATAATTAAGTATATATATATAT
>Ga0126342_10002422_pt1 | contig 29069 bp, 30 predicted proteins | sample Cyp1metagenome_FD_92528 | JGI IMG/M metagenome (GOLD analysis project Ga0126342, IMG submission 92528) | Coral microbial communities from Lord Howe Island, Old Settlement Bay, Australia - Cyphastrea 1 metagenome | ecosystem: Host-associated > Invertebrates > Cnidaria > Coral ... | reverse complement strand
CATCCTCGTTGGGACGAACAATGCCGCGACACGATGCTGACAGTCCCTCCGCAACTCACCTCTTCCCTTCCTTCTTTCTCCTGCCCCGCTAGCTTTCGTCATCCACCCCCGGCCTCAAGTATGGCTGTGACAAAGCTGATGGTCGTGTGATGTTTGGATTGTTAGAAAAATGCTTTATTATATAAATGTTTAACATCCATAAAACACACACTATTGATTATATAATTTGTATTTGGGTGGTTCTTAAACTGCGGGAATCCCCAAGTCACCATAGGCTTCAAATGCTTTCAAGACAACCAAGGTCACCCTCGAACTTTCAGCAGCTCTGGGAGAACTCCTTTTTACACATCGAGCCATGACTTGTACTTCGTGTACGTTTGGCTCTTAGTTGGCGCTCTTCACAGCCCTTGCTTTGGCAGATTTTCCACGAGATGTAGCCATGGGAATCCTTAAATTTCTATGAGATCAGTTGGGAAATTCCCATGAAATATACAGCAATGTAGGGCAATGTCATAAACCAGCCATATTATGGGTTGATGGTTAGAATGCCACCCATAAAAATGGTAAAATTGTGGTGCTTTACTGTCGCTTTACTCACCTTAGAACCACGTGATGGTCAAAAACCCGATGTTGGAATACATTAGATCTGGGAGGGAAATGGAACGCAGATATGCGCAGACACTGCACCTCTATGTACTTAGTAGATGTTCGTAAGTCATTGCTAACCCATCTTCAATGAGATTTCTATCATTGTCTATCTTGCTTCTACTCTACAGCTGAGTCACCATATGTATAGTATGTAATTGTATAAACATATATATATAATATTATAGGTATATGTATAGGTATATGTGCATATACACACATATACATATATAATCATATATATATAGATATGTCAGCCACTATCAGCCACAGTGATGCAGCTGCCAACATCAAAGCCCAGGTGCCAAGTCCCGGTTGGACCGAGTCTTTGAATGGCCATTTCAGCAACATCGCTTCCGCCTCTTCCAGCCTTGGTAACTCCATGGGAGGCGCCGTCAAACATGGCTAGTTGGACATGCCCCAGTGGTGAATTTAGGGGAAGATTAACTATAAAATCTATAAATACTCTACAGATATAGACTATATAGTGGATTTTCATGGATTTTCCATTGCAACAATTGATTGCCGGAGGGACATGATATGTAATGATATATGTAACCTGTCGCCTTTTTTGGTGCACGCTTTCCAGGTTTCACTGCGTTTGCATGCATTTTTTTCATCTACAAGCTTGGAATCCCAAACACAAAAAATCGGCTTAGGATGCCAACACACATTGCCCCTTCTGAGGAAAGATGTTTTCATTTTTTGACAACCATCTCATGAAAGACATTCTGGCACGCCGTCTCAGTGCAGCTCCTGAAATGCTGATATCACATGAAATCACATTTGACCACATGCGACGATTAGGAAACTTGAATTGGCAATAGGCATGAATATGAATTGCTCTCTCTCCCTCTCACTCTCTCTCTCTCTCTGTGTATATATATATATATATTATATACACACACGTTATATCTATATATTATATATATGTACACTGGTGTACGCCTTTTTGATTGGCAGATTCTTTTCTTCTTTGTGTAGCTCTGAAACAGTTTCCCGTGATTTTGCAATTCATCCCGCATGGTTTTACCACAGGTGGCGGTGGTGGCGGCTTTGGCGGTGGTGGCTTTGGTGGAGGTGGCGGTGCAGGTGGTGGATGGTGAGTGACGAGTTGCGATGTCACGGGTGCACTGTGCCAACCGCGTTGCGAGAGGAGGCAAAACACAAATCAAGAATCAGGCGGAAACTTTACAAACAAAAAAAGACAAACAACAAGCTGCACATTAAAAGAACATAAAAGAACTCAAAAGTGAAACGACCGATAAGGATTGAAACCTGCTTGAACACGTCTCCGACTCTGCACCCGTTTGAGTTCTGGTCTTGTGTGCAGCGGGACTCAAGGATCAGAGATTGCTCAGGCAGAAAAGTTGCAGCGTGAGATCGTGATGATTCTGGGACTCATGGGATTGCTAATGGAATTTCCTTTGATCATGTTCACTTTTGGCCCTGATGAACCAGCCGCCTTTTATCGCCGGTTTTTGATCAACGATCTTGATGCGTCGCGTCAGAAGGTCGGTCGCAGTTAAAATATGCAGTGCACTGTCTGTGCGACATATTTTATAGGTCCTGCTAGTAGCACGCAGCGCATAATACTTTGCACAACATCCTAAGCCACAGATAATTCACAGAATATTCACAGATTGTCAAGTTGAACATGGCGGTCCCGGAGGCAAGCAATGGACTGGGATAGATTGGCGGATCTTGCCATATCTTGCCCAAAGATTGGAACGTCTACCGGGTCTACCACAAACACGTTCTCGAAAATCCACCGGTTGAATGGCAATTCTGGGGCATTTCTATGGAAAAAAATGATAAACACTTGAACTCACAGTATACCATGGGTATACCATGGGTATACCATGGGTATACCATTTTTTTTCCAGACCTGGATGAAGGTACAATGCAGAGAACTCCATGAGAACTCCCCGAATTATTTCTGGTGAACCCTTCCCATCCTTTTCCCTTCAACCAATCCGTTGAAATGGCCGGAGGATGTGCCGGAGACTCAATCCAACGGTGACACGGATGATGTCGCTGAGCACCTGCAGGACAGAGAAATCCGGCAACTTTTGCTCCACCTCGAAATGATGATTTAATAATCCAACATATTTTTGAATCATCCAACTTGAATTTGCTTGGTATTCTCAAATACTTGCATAATTCGTTCATACAGATGTATAGATGTTGCATTTCTATGTTTCTGCCTGTAGAAACACAGATTCCGTAGATTCGTTGGTCGTTTCATTCTGGCCCCGGGGGCCCCGGTCCATCCGGCCCCAGGGTGCTGTGGAAGCTTCCTTTCGGCTGAAGCGGATTCTCAGCGAAGACCTCAAGGCTGCGCCACGAAATTCCTGGAGAAATGGGCAAAAAATATTGGAACAGCCTCGCAGTTTTTATGGACAATCACTGAAAACCCATGGGAAATATTGGGAAATCCCGGAATGAAAGATGCTTTTCATGGGAAAATATGCGAGAATCATCGAAGTAAATGGCGGTTAGAAAATTGACACGTCATCTATCAATGGGTATTTCAATGGGGAATTTTTGGGCAAGCCATGGCCAGGATTGCCAGAGGGTATACTCGTAATTAGTTATTCCCATCCACATTAAGCAGCTGTCACCAGAGTCACGGTCGATTGGATAACCTAAGGCTATGGTCTATTATTACCAGGTTAACCTTAGTTGGTACTGCAATTCTAATCAAATTAGATTGAGATTAACCTGAGATATATAGAAATAGGGAACCCTCCAATTTATTGATCGCAATCTTGATGAGGAGTATGATGACGAACCATTTAATGTTGGGTACCTTCTTGGAAGGGACAAATTGATTATAATTATTATAATCATTAATTGTCATGAATAATGAATAATGATTATATCACTAATTATATACTAGTTGATTAATAGCATTAATTAAACCATGAATATTCATTGATTACGGATGGAAATATATCAGTAAAAATGATGGATTAGCAACACGCTTATCACTAATCATCAGTAATCATCACTACATTAATCACTAATCATCATTAATCATCATTATTCATCATTAATGATCAACATTAATCATCAATAACCATCATCAATCATCATTAATCATCATTATTCATGATTAATGATCAACATTAATCATCAATAACCATCATCGATCATTATTAATCATCATTAACCATCATGAATGATCCTAGGCCAATCCCTCCCCCATGAACTTCTACGGATCCAGGCTGCCATCGTCAATCACCGGGAGGGGGTGAAACGCCCCCGCTTCGAAGCACAGAGAGTTGGCCAAGAGGAGGCCCCTGCGACTGCAGCGGTGGAAGAGATTGGAAGAGCCATGAGGATTTACCCTCTCGTAAACTAACATAAATATGGAAAATCACAATTTTTAACAGGTAAACCATCTATTTCTATGGGCCATCTATACCATGGCTATGTTAGTCATAACCAGAGGCTACATCAGAAACTTCAAAACTTCAAATAGATCAACTATTAATGGCAATTTTCAATAGTTATGTTAAATTGCCAGAGGGTACCCTGGAGTAAAACCAACATGGATGTGGAAAACCCGTGGTTTTCCGAGGAAAATCATCTACACATATTACACATATGCTAGTCTTTTTTTAAACGTCAATGTTAGTTTGCAAGAGGGTAAGCATGATTATAGCTTGGAAATCCCTGAACTTAATGGAGGTTTTACTTCAATGGAAAATTCGCCTTTGCATGGTAGGGAATCGTAATGTTCCGTCATAGCAAGCTGTCAAGTTACCATTGGATATGATATTCGGACACAAGATCGGAACATGCTCCACTGATGGATGCAATGAGATGCTGGACACCCGCAGATATATGGTTTTAAAAGAACTCAGCTGAGACTCAAACCAATCAGATTTTCATGGTGAATCAGACTGCCCCTGCAGTCCGGACGCATCGATCGCATCCTGAGACTCTTGGCGAAGAGGGCGAGGGTTTTACAGGTGCATGGCTGCCAGGCTGCCATAGACATGTTCCATACCCTCTGGTAATTGAACTTCGCTATTGAAATGGCCATTGATAGTTGATTTACCATGATTTACCTCTTAAACATTCTTAAACATGGTGATTGTCCATCGCTATCTGACCAGAGGGTATCTTTTTCCGTTGAGTCACCATGGTGATGCCCAGGAAAATGGAGCCTGCAGGGAGAGACAGTGGTTCGTCATGTCCTGGAAGGCTTATCCCTTTTCGAGTTGAAGGAACTTGAGAACTCGGGGTATCATGGCAGAAAAGATGGCAGAAGGAGAACAGGAAAGCTGGTTTCTATCATCAAAGTTTTTCCAAATCTGGCTAAGAGATGCCAAATTTCTAGGAGGTAAATCATCTACTATCCGTTTTGTCGTAGTCCGTCGGAAAAGATTTACAGAAAAACATGGCACAAAATAAGGCTGTGAACCTTGAGCGGGTGCTTTTAGTGAAGCTAAGACTTTTTGGAAATTGGCCTTGAGCACTTGCTGGTTGGTGGTTTGGAACCATGGAATTTTATGACTTTCCATTCAGTTGGGAACGTCATCATCCCAACTGACGATTTCTCAGATTTTTCAGAGGGGTAGGTCAACCACCAACCAGCTTGGGGTACCCAGGTATTATCCAGACACCACCAACGAATGGCGTGGTCCGGCGGAGCCTTGCAGCTGCGAAAAAGGATGTGTTGGTCATTGTTGGTCCATGGGCTACACCGCAAATTAGCTAGAAAACAAGGGGACCATGGCTTATTTTCATGGCAAAGCCCAGTGTGTATCGCCCAAAAAATGCAATTTTGATTGGAACATATAACCAACCCTTGGATTTTCGGGCAGCCTAGGTTTGGACAGAACCAAATGAAACATGTAGGCCGCATTGAGCCACGTTGCCTAGGAGCTATCTGCAGTCCACATAGCGCAGGCTGGGTTTAACACCAGAGACCTTTGGTACTTCGACGAGACCGGAAAAGGCAAACCAGCAGTGAGCAATACCGTGGTTATAGGGAGATTTTACCATCAAATATGGCTTAAAAAGAAAGACACAGTGAGTGTGATAGTTGACAAATGATGGTTGATTAGTTATAACTAGCCATAGAGTGTTGTACTGCCTGGTTTATTGATGTCTATTGGGCATTGCTATTGCCCCAATGCGACTGTCTATCAACCAACGGATATGAAAGGATACCAGAGGGTTTTAAACATGGCTCAAGGGATAAGATTCAAGCAATGCTAATTGCATCATGTCACGTCACGCTGCAAGCATTTTGGAGAACTCGTTTTTACATGTTTTTACCATTGCTGGACCTGACAGATGAGAGAAATGCTTGGCCCAAGAGTCTTGGATGCAGACAGTCGGAAGTCTCCATTCGGAAGTAATGTGTGTAAAACTATGGTAAATCAATCATAAACCATCCCCCAGTCATCACCATATATCATCATTTTTTGCTTGGTGCTATGTTTACCATTCCCACTTTTTGGTGACCCAAGGTGGTGCTGCCGTGGACCCCATCCAAGCCTTCCGATCGCATTGGAATTTGGATGGAACGCATCGTGGCGATGGGAAGATTGGACCACGGGGTGCATCCTAAAGGTAACGACTGGGTTGTCCCCAGTCGTATATGTATTTATTTATAATATATATATATATTTGTCTATTTATTTATGTATGTTTATGTATGTATGGAATACCACCAGTCATTAATATATATATATATATGGGTTCAAAGGGCTTTTATATGAGCTCTTGACATTTACCACATATCCATATCCCGCTACATTTTTAGATACCGGCGACTGCGACGTGTTCAGCCCACGCACGAGTTTCAGGCACAGCAAAGTTTGCACACATATCAATCTCCAAATTTTGGTTGCAAGATTTTGATCACTTGGATCACTTGTTCTACTCAGTACTCAGTCTTCAACAAGTGAAAACGGCGTAAACTGTGCGCTGGCTGCCAGACAAGGCAAGAAGTCCGTTTGCGCCTTCTGTGTCACAAGGAGTGCCATCCAGGGGTTGCCCCAAGGTAGGATCTCTGAACTGGAGTTGAGGGATCAATCATGAGGTTCTATGAGGTTCTATGAGATTTTGGATCGTTTTGGGCTGGGTTTTCCATGTTAGACAATGCCATGTGCTCTTTAAAAAAGTGCGAGCCAGGATGTGCGCTATGTGATGCGTCATTATGATGGCACACGACCGCAGCAGCCTCAAACATGAGAAACATGGCAATGGACAACTTCCCCTAATGTAGCTCCATAATTTTCATATTATTTTCCCATTAGAACCCCCCCAATTCATACACATTCATGATTCATTTATGGGATATTTTCCAGCCAGCCATGTTTGATGACACCGGAGGGTACCCTCTGGTAATTTAACATAGCTATTGAAAATGGCCATTTATAGTGAGTTTTCCCATTAAAAATGGTGATTTTCCATAGCTATGTTAGTTTACCAGAGGGTAAGCGCACCCTCAATCACCATCTCTGAGGCTGGAACAGGTCATGGAGGAAGCAAAGCCTAAAGCAGCACTGAAAGGTTTGGCTGAGGGTGCTGCGCCGAGCTTTCCTTCCGGTTCAAAGGCGCCGGGTGTTGGTCGGCACTTACCCTCTGGTAATGACTAACATAGCTATGGAAAATGCCCATTTATAGTGGATTTTCCCATGGAAAATTGTGATTTTCCATAGTCATGTTAAATTACCAGAGGGTAAGGTGACACACACACACACACAAAACATGTGGAGATTTGGGATGAGATTTTTGAACTGATCCGCAACATCAATGGTCGCAGGATGTTTGTTATGACTTCATTTTTGGTCGTGGATGATTTAGCAACAAGAAATGGGGATGTGTCCGTAGCTACGTAACAAATTACCCTTTGGTAAACATACAAAAAGCTATTGAACATGGTGATTTATAGTGGATTTACCCATAGAATTGGTGATTTTCCATAGTTTTTTGTATGTTTACCAAATTACCAGACGTTATCAACGGCCGATGTGAGGCGATTGGCCGCTACTACCGTGCCCTGGCTGAGATCGACCTGTGTGGTGAATTGGAATCTCAGGGGTTTCTGAAAATGGTGGAACCCCAAAACCATAGCTGGTTGCCAGGTTTCAAACATGAATTTGATGTTCCATTTCATATATGGGATGTCATCCCCATTGACGAACTCCATGATTTTTCAGAGGGATTGAAACCACCAACCAGATAGGTTTCAATACGTTTCAATACTAAACAATTGCATGATTTGGGGCACCATTTTAGGAAACCTCCAGGTGGTAACCCCCAAGACCATAGAACTTCCTCAGTTTTCCCAGACATGGGCGGTTTACCACGAATCATTGGAAATCATTGGAATCTGATCATTTTTGAATGGAAGAAGATAGCCATCTTATTGTACCACTATACCTTTTGATTTCAACCAGGAATCAGAGATGAACCGGGGAAGTCTCACCAGCCGGACCATTGGAGGTCTTGAGATCATCGATCCCACCACGGATGCCGTGGTCTTTGGAGATGCCAACTTATCATTCGCCTTAAACCTGGCGAGGCACCGATGCTTGGCGCCTTTTGACAAAGATCTGGGAAAAAGTGGTGTCGAAGTTGATGATGAGATACAAAGATATAGAAAGATACGAAGAAACATGAAAACACATGAAAACACGCAATTTATATATAATATACATATGTGCTTGTGCGTGTTTGAATGTCAACTTGTCAACCCCCCGGTAATTTGCGGCCTGCAATACCATGCAATACCTATTAATATCCATTAGTCATTAATCAATGAGCTTTTTTCCTGGCATAGAGCAAGCTAAGGAAAAGCTCTGGGACACGTGGGGCGCATCATTGCAACAACCTTCGAAAACCTGGAGCAGCTCGGTGGAAGACTATCATTGGTGAACGGAGAGCTGAGCGAGAGCCAGTTGGAGCTTTAAGAAAATGGAGTTTTCCAACCATATAGATACATAGGAATCCATATACATAGATCATCATAGATCCATATAAAATCATATAAATCCATATAAATCCATATGAATCCATATGAATCCATATGAATTAATCCATATGAATCCATATGAATCCATATGATTTAATCCATATGAATCCATATGAATCCATATAATATTAGATTATCTTAGCCGAACATCCATGAGATTTTTGTGAATGGAAGGTGGCCATGGCCCAATGGCTTCAGGACCTTGCGAGAGCGATATTCCGAGCTGGAAGCTGAGCATCTCGAGTCATCAAACATGGCTGGGGAAATCCTCCAACTAAAAGCTGGGAAAATCAATGAAGAAAGGGTGGATTTTCCGGGCATGTTTGATGACACATCGGATGGTCACAAAACGGTCCGGAAACTGTTGGCTTTTCGGCAACTTTTTTCGAAATGCTCCTGTCATGTCCTGTGAATTGTCCTGTGATCCAAAATTCCAACCCAGCGGCTGAATCAGCATGAAGCAGTGCTGGATGATTGCTGGATGATACGAGACCAGCATGAAGGTAAACAGTGCCTTGGCACATCCTGTATTGCTTGTGGCCCTTTCCGGCCCATGCCAACAGTTGCCTGCCCTTGCATTTCAGCTCAAACTCTTTGTCAAGAAACATAAGAAGCATGGCTGCCAGCTGCTAGACAGACAATCGCAGTATGGATGACTTGACTGTAAGATAGGTTGTAGGGCCTTGGCACTTTTCGAGGAATAAGAGACCGGGTCAAAGAAGATGGCAACCGCATGCAACAGCCTATTTTTTGCACGTTAAAACAACTGATGTGTTCTTTTCCTCAGCATCATTGAAGTACTCCAAATCGCTGGATGGCGCCCCGCTGAATGGCTGCCAGACGTGAGGTCTCAGTATTACTAGTAGTGTCAACCCCGGATTAAGATTTAGCAGGGGGTTCCCCGGTTCCCCCAAATAGTGACAATTTGCTACTCAAATTGTATCCCGCGAGTTAAACAGCCTTGGGGTCTATGAATTCGGGGGTTGACAATATGTTTGAAGATGTTGCATGGAGTTTGCCGTGATTCTCTTATGCTATGACCTGTACAGGAAATCTATGCCACATTGCGGAGATCGCAAGCGAAGCAGTCGTCATGCTCTCGGATGTCAGACTGTTTGGTCATGGCCTTGAAGCATCTTTGCTCAAGGAGTCGCTTTTGTTACTTCATTCTCTTTGCGCCTTCGTAGTGTTTTGTTTGCCAAGGGATATCAACCGCTATAATATGCTAATAATATGCTATATGATGTATACTATAGCAGTTGTTGCACCTGACGTCATTTCTTGATGCCTCCACTGTTGAAAAACGTAGGAAGGAGTGCAGCATCAGCACCACCAAGGCATTTTGCATGGTTTTGCTGTGAGAGGTGGCTCAAGGCATGCTCCCTGGGGGCAAAAAGTAGGGCCAGCGTCCGGCGTCCTGCCATGGCCAATCGAGGCCTTTGCCTATGGGCGTTGGCGACTTTGATCGTTGTGCCATTTTGGCACAGCGGCCTCAGCTTCGGCGTGAAAACGCCCAATTTCTCCGGACGTATCCGAAGTCCTATCCAGAGAGAGGCCTTGAAACGCCTCACTAAGAAAGAGAAGATGATGCGAACCATCTCCAGGATCAGAGAGAATGGAGTTGGGCAACTGAACAACAGACTCATGAAAAAACAGTTGAGGAGGGTCAATCGCATTGCACAAGATGATGCCTGGGTCAATGATTTCTTATCCTTTTCCAGGCCGATGCCTGTTGGTGGCGAGTTCATCATGCCTCCTGAGGTTGCTAAAGCAGCACTCGAAGAGATCTACGGCGAGGGCCCTGACCTACAAAACATTGACCTCGAAGAGTTGGAAGATGACACCCCCATTGAGGAAGAAGTGAAAGATCTTGAGCGCTTACGCCGCAAAGTGGATTTTTCCAAATCCCCTGGCCGCAGCAAAAAAACCCGCGTGGGCTGGACCTCGGTCCCTGGGGTTCAGAAGTATGTGGGCAGTGTGCCGCAGGAGATTGCCACAGGGATCCATGGCAATGTAGGAGGCAGCGTTTCGAACCGAGGATACCAAGACGTCTGGATCAGTGGAGGTTCTGTTCGCTACGACTACGAGGACAAGCCATGGTAAAAGCGGGAACGACTCGGTGACATCAGCAGATGACTTCTGACATCTTCTGACCTTCGGCAACAGCACACAAAAGTGTGCGAGGCACAGAATGAAGAACCGTGCAGACTCCTCGGCAAAAAAAAGGGAGGCATGCTCAAGTTGAAGTTTGGAGTTTAGACGCATTCTCTCATTATAATCATTAGCTTCAGCATGTTTCAGCATTGTCTTGCGTTTGAGCAAGCATAGAGCTTGACATCCTGTCCGCCAGCGGCCCAGGTATATTCTTGCTCGCCTTGTGTGCTATTCTGTGCAAGTCCTTTGTGAGACCGATGAAAAGGCTTTCGGCTTTCAGTCCAAAAAGATCCGCTGTAGGTCTGCACATTTGCTCGCAGAAGTTGCTAGCAGCCAGCGGCTACTGAAGCAGCTTCAATCGGCCCCTGTCCATCGTGTGCATATCATTACTAGATAATACTCTAAATATCTCTAATTCATATATCATTTATATAATCATTTGATATCCTTCTCATCAACAATATCAGCATCTAATTGTGGTGCCCCCATACTTCTGCCGTAATTTGAAGACTTACGCCGCAACAAATTACCGCAAATTATTAAGTTACCACATGAAGCAAGGTGCCCTGGACTTCTGCGTGCTCATATGACAGAATCCAGTGGTGGACCGTTTCAGATGATTTAGCAAACTGGTTTTCGATTTTTTGTGTTTGTCCTTTCCCTTTACTATGTGATACAGCTTTTCCTTGCAATGGTTCCCTACATTCGGTCAGCTACTGCACAAGATGGAGCAGAAGGTTCTTCACTTAAAGTATGTAAACCGTAGTGGCCGTAGTGTTGCTGTGCCAAAAAAACGATAATAAACATCATCAAAAACATCAAACATCATCATCATCATCGTCATCATCATCATCATCATCATCATCAGCAGGAATCTTAAACACATCTACAAACCGCTGCCATCGGATCGCACCGGTGATTTCCAGCGGACGACAGTACCGTGCACTGCTGTGGCTCAGCTGATGTTGACCCAGTGACATGGTTAAATTACCAGAGGGTAATACACTAATAGTAACGTACTAATTAGTAATGGATAATGCTTATACTGCGATAAATGTTTATAGTAGTCATATATACTTTATAGTATTTTTTCTACTATAGACACTAGTTCATGGTGTGAAAATGGTTTGCATACTTTAATAGTAATAGCGGTGAATATAATATACTATGATGACTTGAAGGATCACCCCACTAAACTGATTGGTAACTAGAGTTATGACCCATGGGATCCTTTGGCCCGGGGTTATGAGGACCAGGCCGATCACCAGGCTGATAAACACCAGCCACTTGTAGGAAAAACATAGTGATCAAATGGTGATGGGAGTGACTAAGAATGATGAGATATAATGAGGCTTATATTAATGACCATGAAACATTGCGATTAATTGCGATTTCACAATGACGCGGGGATAGTACGGATAGTAACCAATAATGATGGGCCATATAGGATGAGGATATAATGGTGATATATAGCTATAGCCAGCTTGATATGTGGGTGAGGGAAATGACGATGAGCCGGATGTTGGGATACCCGTCAGAGAAATCTATATTGCAATGATATAACAGTGATGCAATGTAATGTAAATGTAAGTCTACCTTATGTTACGTAGTATGTGGATGTATGATGATGTATGTAGGTAGTTCTTGACTTTACCAGGACTGTATCAAACATCACCGGTTTACTGTCGGGCTTGGCATAGTTTAGCAAATTATATTCTGCCCCTTCATGTCCGATGTCCTTTCATACCTTTCAAAACATCCCAGGGATTCCCAGGGTATATTTGGAGAAGATCAAAGACGCTCCCCCACTGATCGGAAGTGCAAGAAGTCGCTATCCTCCACATTCTTCTGTGAAATTTGCCCCTCAGGCGTCCATGGTATGTGATTTGCCAAATTTACGTGCGCTAGTCACCTGGCAGCATCAGTTGAAGGATGTTGAATAGGGATGTTAGCTTTTCTACAAACCTTGGCACTTAGTTCAGGTCCGCAGGGACATTCGTTTAGTCATTTTATCACCATTGCTGTGGATGTTGCCTTCCAAACCTGAAGTGCCAGGCCTATGCAAGGCGTCTTTGGTTTGCCAACAGCTACAGCTACAGATGAAAAGATGTGGCAGCGCAATCCAGCGCTGCTTTCGCTTCGTCCTCTTTTTTGCCCATTTCTCCCAGCAGATGCTTTGCGCCCGGAGATGCATTTGGAATCTCGGCTGAGCCAAGCTGTCAGGTTCCCTGCCGCATCCTCCAGCGGATGTCGTCCTGAGGATTTGGATGCGGAAAGTGGAGATGAGAAGCAACGCCTCTTGGTCGAATCGTCACAGCATCAACAAATTGCTTTCTCTGGGTTAAATATGGTCAAATTTCGTTTGGTTCATTTTTAGTACCCTCTGGTGAACATACAAAAAACTATGGAAAATCATCATTTTCAATGGGAAAATCCACTATAAATGGTCATTTTCAATAGCTACGTTAAATTACCAGAGGGTACTTCCATTTTATGGGTACCCAGAATTTGACCCATATAGACGCTTCGCTTCTCTGAACAAAGCGGATGGTTTATCTTTATTTATTGCTCTATTCATGAGGAAATGATGGTATAATGATGATAAATCATGGAATCCTGGGATTTCCCCAGTATTTCCAGACCATTTGTTCAACCCGACTTCCACAGGCAGCAGCACTGGCCTGGGTACAACGGTTCAGATGCTGATGCAAGCTGCCGACAGCCCCTTGTCTGGCTTGTGATTTCAAAAGTTTTGTGGAACGAACATCCTAGCTGGAATGGTGATCCAAATTATATAACTATGCAATATTAGAATATATTAGACATTAATTAGACCCATATATATCCAGGGGGTTCAAACTTCAAACCCCCAACTAGTCGTGATTGTGCGGTGGCTGCTAGGGAGCTTGACACAGCTTTGTGGCTGATGAGGTTTCTTCATGAGTGCGGACATGGTGGCAGAACGTGGTCCACTCAGTTCAACCACCCTGCTTCTGACCATGGCGATTGAGGTGTGAAAATGGAATGGATACAGCCCCAAATCCACTCGTCCATTCTCATCTTCCCCACCAAATCTACATAAGCCAGAAATCCCATATTACATCATTCCCATAGAAAATGGATGAAACTTGTAACTCATTCCCTATATATATATAATTATATATAATCCCATATAAAACTCATGTAATTCCCACAGAATTCCCATAGAAATTGAACATGGTCATGTCCGTCATGTCCGCATCCCCTATTTTTGGGACCCAGGCGCAGAGGCAGAAAACTACCACTTGGCCTTTGGGGTGTCCAGCTTGGGACTCGAACTCCAAGATCGTGGCTGGACTGATTTTCGATGGACAAAATCCCAAGTTGGTTCGGTGGTTTGGAGGTTGGTTTAGCCAAGAACTGTGGGAGATTGGGTTATCTAACATGGCTGGTTGGTGGTTTGGAACATGAATTTTATTTTTCCTTATATTGGGAATAATGATCCCAACTGACGAACTCATATTTTTCAGAGGGGTAGGTATACCACCAAGCCAGCAAGAGATTTCAAGCATGTTCAACCCATTTCATCCAAAAATGATGCTTTGATCTTTGATTGAACATGGGAGAAACAAAACCACACAATCCAAAGTCACGATCCAACATCATCAAAAACTAAGAATAAAAATCAGCAAAACGATCAAACATCAAGATAAACTAAAACATTATCATGCACATCTAGCATCCCATGCACAGTTACAGGGCCAGGCCTGTGCAATCGCAGTCTGCGATTGGCCAGGCCTGTGATCCACCAATCGGCAATGGGGGCGTTGGTTTAAACTACTACACTTGCATTTGTATAGTATATATATATATGTATATATTATTTGATTGTTTTTGATGTTTTTTTGTCAAGCATAACATTTTCTATGACTTATTCGTCTTATTGACTCCATCCCTTAGGTGAACAGAGCCCCAATGGGGACGGATCAAAACCGATCATTGCTATACATTGTTAATATTGTTACACCATATTTTGATGTTCACCACGGGGCCGAGCCATACTCACCTTGGCATATTTGCCATGGTCAAGTTTTTTGGGTTATATAGTTATATATACCATCTGGTTATTTAACATAGCCATGGAAAATCCCTTACAAATGGAGGTTTTAATTGGAAAATCATCTATAAATGGGCCATTTTCCATGGCTATGTTAAATAACCAGAGGGTATATATACCTGGGTTTGTGGGATGGCCATCAATCCATGACCAAAACTGCTCGGTTTTTGGGATTGATACGACTCTACAACCTTGCCATGGATTGCCACCATGGGATGATCACACCTTTTGAAAACGTTTCCCACGTAGCTTGGCTGTGGCACGAATGAAGTACCCTCTGGTAAACTAACATAGCTATGGAAAATCACTATTTTTAATGGGAAAATCCACTATAAATGGTCATTTTCAATAGCTACGTTAAACTACCAGAGGGTATGATTTCAGTAGATCCTCAAATTAGCTTCCGACATCGCCCGTGTACGCTGGGTTTTGATATCGATCAATGTCATCAACCCAAATTTCTGGAGCTGGACTTGCCACCTTGAGGCTTCCGGATGTTCGCAGTGACTCGCGCACTGAGCTTAGAGGGAGAGCAATCATTCTTGGACAATATGTGTATGATTGTGTATGTATATATATATATAAGATTGTTGTGTGTATATATATATATATACATACACATGCAGACATGTATCATATATATATATATTATATATTATATATATGTGTGTGTGTGCGTGCACACACACGTATATTATATACAGTGATATATACAGATATTATGATATTATTGTGCAAACATGGTAAACTTTAGAAGAACTTTAAGACACTCAAGGGTATATACCATGCGTGGGGGTATTCACTGCTGAACTCTTAAGCCAAGGCTTTTGAACTGGCAGGACGAGCGAAGAATGAAGGCCGGTCAGCTGTGGCATCATGGCCATATATCTTAGGACTGATTTTGACAACCAGATGGCTCCAGGTCACAGCATGGATTCAGATCCTTCCTCTCCGCCACTTGGATCACTTGGCAACCTGGGACATTTGCGTAGGACTTAGCTGATAACATAGATGTCCTATTTTCCGGGTTGATCAATAGTGGGCCCCCTCCATTCAACAACCTTTATTGGTAGATAATGATAAATAACATGCCAAACCGGCAGCTCTATTTTTCTGAAGGGGCCAATATTGGTTGACAAAGCTGGCACATCGTTTCTAAACCCAAGTCTGCTTGTGATTTTCTTGATAATTTACCAGTTCCAATATTGTCATATACCGATACCAGAAATTGCTGGGATTCCTAAGTTCAACTATCGTCCCCAAAAGGCAGAGAAATTGTCAACCAATCATAATCCCCCATGAAATATCACTATCTACCGTGTCATATATATATAAATACACACATATATCCGCACTTACAGATGATGTTCGATCAGTTTTATTGTAACCCTGTTATTTATGGATTGTCAACCATAGTAGTTCACCATTGTATCATTATTCAGCCCAAGTAGAAAAGTCACAGTCAGCACCTGGCTTCACCGCCGCTCTGAGGCCGAAAAACAAAGAAGAAGAAACAAAATCCATCGTAGCAAAGTCCATCGCAGCTTGCGCTGAACAGCTTATCCCGTAGCTGACCCCCAAATATGGTCATTAAATAGAAAAACTGCCATGGGCAAATGCTGAACAACGATTTCATTTTTTTTGAATTGGGGCACCCAATCTTCAGTCAGACCAAAAACATGAACTGGCGCCATTTTAACAGACATGTGAACCATTCCCAATAGTCATCAATGAGTTTTAAAGCATTGGGTGCCACTCTACATAGATTTTGCTGCAATTTTGGTCCATGTTCGGTAGTAAATCGTCCCATTTTGGCGATGATCCCAAATTCGAACGATGCTTCGGGTTTTGATTTGAAGAGATTTGACCTTGCAACTTTTCGCATCCATCACCGGTGTTGGCTGTGACAGGAATTGATGAAACCCGATGCCAATTTCAGCTGCCAAGACGATCGAAATTTGGATCTTTGGCTCCGAGCTGCTTGGTGATATCTTGGTGATGATGGTTGCTATCAACAAACCCAATCAACTTACCCTCTGGCAAACAAACATAGCTATTGAAAATGGCCATTTATAGTTGATTTACCCATTAAAAATGGTGATTTTCCATAGTTATGTTAGTTTACCAGAGGGTAATAAGTAACCACAACCAAGCATATTGTTATTGTTGGAATTTGTTGGATAAAATGTCAACCCATGTTGTTAACATCTCTTAACTGTCATCAAACCTCATCCATGATATTAACTATCATTAGACCCATATTGTTGGGGGGCCACCTTTTCTTGGGCAGGGAAGTTACCCAGATGGAATGCGGCAGTCGATGATTTTCTCGGAACTGAACTGAGGGAATGAGATCCGAGCTGGGTACAAGGCACAACCCATGACCAAGTCGTTGGCAACTAGCACCTGACCACAGTATGATGCAGAGCAATCTCGTGCCAGAAAAACAGAGCCCATTCAGATAACTCCACGTCGACCAGAGAGTAATTTTGAACATTTGAACATTTGAACTGGCAATTGGTCAAAAGTCACTTCAGAACTGATTCTCCCTTACCCTCTGGTAAATTAACATAGACCCTGGCAGATAGGGATTGGAAGACTAGTTTCCATTAAAAATTGGTGATTTTCAGGGTCTATGTTAATTTACCAGGGTGTATTTGCCACTTCATTTCAAATTGGGATGTCCCATTGCCGAGCTCGCCTGAAGGAGAGCTCGGGGGACTGCACAACATTTTCGCGCCCGCACGACGTTGAAGAACTATTGCAACATCCTGGAAATTGTGAAGGACAAGGCGCCTTTAAAGCCTGCTCCTTAAGCCTAAGTCTAAGTAATAACATGTATTAACATGTATTAACATGTATTAACATGTATTAACATGTATTAACATGTATTAACATGTATTAACATGTATTAACATGTATTAACATGAATTCATGTTTGAAAACAACCTGATACTCACAGGATCTAAAGCAGAATACTTCAGTTTTGTCGGAAATGGGTGGTATTCACACCCATGGTTCCGTTAAGTTTTGCCATCCGCCAGGCCAGAAATGTTCAGGTTGACATGGAGGACGTGAGGCGCCTCCAAGAGGTGCGAAATCGGAGTTTCTAAAGTCATAGGGGCACCCCCAGCTATCGTCCAGCTATCAATCCAGCTATTAATCCAAGTGAAACTGGTCATTTTTGGAATATATATATATATACGAGAAATCTGGTGATATATATATATATACATATTATGTATAATATATATATATACATACATATTTTTATATTGGGGAGCCCAATGATGATAAGCTTTTTTGGGCGAATATGGGGACACTGAATGATGATAAGTTTTTGTTTTTTTGACGAAGCATGCTGCCATACTGGGTTTCATCTCTGCCAAAGTTTTGGAGGCAGCAAGTTCTGTTGGAGCAACCAGAAAGATGGAAAAGTCTTCGCCTCAAGCTTTTTGTGGTTTTAAGATGTCTGTGGCAACAGTGAGACAGCTGACAGCACCATGGACCATTGCCTCTTTGTGGGAATGAGATTGAAAGCAGAGTTGACATCAGAATTCAGAATTGCAAGGCTTGGCTCCTTTGCTGAAAGATATGGTTTGTTTGAGATTTTCGTACTGTATCTACCCCAAAAATTCATTGGGAGATTATGGCAATAAAATCGAGTTTCCCTCTCTTTTTGGACAAACCCAATCATGTTGTTGGTAAATGTTGGTTATATATATCATATTATGGGAATATCCTATTACATTCTATTAATAATTACTATATTTTATTGTCTCCTGTCCTAGTGTCGCCTAAAGCAATAGTAAACCATCCCCACATTTACCATAAATGGATGGGATTCCAACCATCAAAAGATTGGTAGTTTATTATTGGTTTACTAACATTATCTCCTATATTGTATCCCTAATTATCCCATAAATTGCTGGGATTGTATACCTGAGGCCCGAGCCTGTGCAGCGTGGTCCCATGCATCAAAGTGAAGAGGACAAGCGAAATTGGCATCGTGCAGCGTTTTGGCAGCAACTGGCCAAAGTCAGAAATTTCTCAATCTGAACGAACTATTTCAGCCTTTTGAACTAGATAGTTCGATAGATAGACATATGAACCAGATACGATAGCTTAGATGGATAAACTACCACTAGACTAGGTATAGGTACTACATTGAGCGCTACTGTGTTCATGCTTGTTCATGTTTGTTTATGTTGTGCATGAAGACGTGAAACAAGCGTCTAACCTGCGTCTCCGTGGCGGACCAAGGAAGCGATCCGGAATCTGAACTGGTGACTCGTTTGGGGGGACAGCCAGGTCTTGATTTGGTTCTCAAACTGGGTGATATTGCCAACTAAGTAACTAATATCAACATATATCAACTACAGATTTATATAGATTTATGATGGTTTATGCCATTTTGGTTCATTTTGAGTTTTTTATTGAGGGGAATGACAATGAACCATGGAATTGGCTCATCCCTGATTGGTTTCGACCCGGCCAAGGATCTCCAACTGGGATGCTTCAGATGTCAATCTGTTGAAGGAGCTTCATGTCAGGTCGGGCTGCCGCCACTGCCCGTCGCTGTGCTTCCATACCCTCTGGTAATTTAACGTAGCTATTGAGAATGGCCATTAATAGTGGATTTTCCCATTAAAAATGGTGATTTTCCATAGCTATGTTAGTTTACCAGAGGGTATCTTCCCTGCGCAGGGCTGTGATGATGAATAAGAACCTGAACAAACTTGCCACTCGGAGCCTGAAAGTCGTCGCAAGACTAAGTGACCAAGTCTTTTTGTTCAGCAAAACTGCCCACAGCGGTAGCATGACATATTCTGCCAGCCAAACGAGGTGCAATTTAGTGCTGAGAGTGCGGAGCCCCTCGGCTTATGTGGGAAACCCAAGAAAAACCCTACCATTTTGGGATGGGTTTGCAGGATCCATTTGTAGTGATTTTTGGGATGGTTTATTAAATATTTGGTTTGCCACAATTCATAGATGTTATGTATTCTTCAGATTTCCTCAGACTGTATGCCCATCTCAGTGCTGGTGTCGCCTGGGCCCCAGGGTTGACTGGCTGACGGTCGAGCCTGAGACGACCAAGAAGCCAAGTGGGAAGGCAGGCCGCGTCAAAGAAAAGCTGCTTGAGGGTGCAAAGTTCGTCGGCAACACAGCTGCAAAAAGTGAACCCTTGGATCAGATCAGATCATGGGTACGATGTGGCACTGCCAATGGTTGGCCGAAAATGATGAGGCAAGTACACAAAGGCATATCTGAAGAAATTGGGCAAGAGCAGTACGCTCTTTTTTGAAACTTGGCGAGCGGGATTGGACACACGCATGTCTGCAAATCTACTTCCCTTTGCGCGGTCGGCCCCCTTGATGGGTGATGATCATTGCCCCTCTCATTCTGGTCATTCTCAGATTCTGCCACTCTTGTGTTCTCGGAAATTTCCATCATTTTCCTCAAAAAGCTCCACTACTTTCCCCGGCACCTCATCCACTGCTAACCATGCCTTGCCTCACCGTGCTTCCTCCAAAAGATTTGTTCGTCATACCATTTGGATCCATTTGGTAAACAGGGCCATGGCCGTCGTTCTATGAGAATATCCACTCTACTTCCAATGCTTGTGGTCCACATGCATCAAAGGCATGAGAAAGGATAAGACGTATTTGATCAGTCGTGTTTTTTTGCAGATAACATCCAACTATAGATCATACTAAATCACCATTTTTGTTAGTTATAAGTTATAAAGTTATGTTATGTTATGTTATATCCCTATACCCCCATGAAGTCACAACCTGAAGACTCCGATCGCTCTTCCAAGTCGAACTGCTGGAGCAGCTTCAAGCGTCATCTTCGGAATTCTGAGCGCCGCTGCGAGAGGGAAAATGAAGAAGGCGCGGTTAGGCCAAAACCGAGAAACAAAGCACAAACCGAAACCCAAGCCATACCTAAAAAGAATTCCAAACATATGTAAACATATTCTAAGGTATTTGATGGTACTTACTCGCTCATTGTGTATATATTAACTAGAGTCACTAGAGATTTAATGAGATTTATATAGAATGTTGCATCGTTTTCCATGGATTCTTTAGACACTTCAGTCAGGCCAGTCAGTCTCTGACACGTTTGATGTCAGGTTCTAAAAAAGCTGCAAAGACGGCCGGACTTCCACACAGCACCAGCCAAAAGACCATTTCCCAGAGAGCCCACAGATTGTCAAGCATGGAGGTTGGAGTGTCCTGGCCTCGAATCATGACACGAAGAACACGAAGGTCACGGTCACAAATCATGACGTGGCCATGGACACAATCCATTATGGCATTAAACTCCACTAACGGTTGGGGTTTATGGTAGATATATCATGATATATCTACACTTACTATACTGCGTGGCTTATAAGCCAAGAAGATCCAAGAAGCATCACTGGGAGGGCGAAAATGCATCGGCATTTTACCGAGAAAAACCTCAGGTCCTAAAGAAAGAACGCGGCAAAGTTGAGAAAGCCATGGATGTAGCGATCCACGATGCTGATCTAGGCTCTAGCGTGCCAGCGCTTTGATCACCTAGGATTCTACACAGGTCCCCAAAAAGATACATAATGTTTTTACAGGATGCTGTGGTTTGCAGATATTTACAGATGATGTTTCTTTCAACCATCATTTCCAGATATTGACTTTTTTTTCTATCTACTGTATCACTGCATTGATTCAGAAAAATCCAAGGAGGAACAGGAAAAATCCTGGTTTCCCCATCAAATCTATAGGGGGGTCCTGGCTGCCACAGGTTCCCTTCCAGAAGACGAGGCAAAAGCGAAGCTAGGCGACACAACGACCGCTCGATTTGGGTTGATGGGTGGACCGGTAGACCTGGAGTTTTTTGTGCAACCACCCAAAAACGATAGAAAAGCAGAGAGAAAAGTACCCCCTGGTAAACTAACATAACTATGGAAAATCACCATTTTTAATGGGAAAAATCAACTATAAATGGCCATTTTCGATAGCTATGTTAGTTTACCAGAGGGTAAATCAATTTCTTTTTACATCCATGTCTTGCTGAGTATTTCATTTGTAGGTCACCAGGTCGCAACTTGACTGCCGACTGGGCGTCAGGCACTGTTCGCCAAACAGCACAAGAACTTCACCAGCAATTTGACAAAGGACTGGCTTCGTGCAGCCAGACATTTTCTGGGGATCTTCCAATGATTTTCCTGAAATGTCGCCCCTACAGTGGAGCCTGAGAAATTGGGGTAGGTACCTCCAACTTAGCTACCCCCAGAACTGGCCATGGATTGATATTTTCAACCATGGTGGATGTAGGTGATGAAACCACAACTGGAACCAGAGAATTGTTTGATATTGTTTGTGTGTTTTTTTTTAAATCATGGGGATGGGATGAATGAAATATTCATGGATTGATGGAATATTCGTGGGATCACCAAGAATCATGATATTTCATGAGCCTACCATTTGGATCCATTCGGGGGGGAGTCACCATCGAAAATAGGAATTCAACCACCGAAACATTCGGACAAGATGATGGAGATTTTCCCAGAAATTGGTTGGAATCCCCAGCTATTTCTGGGAAGCCATTGGGGGTGGTTTATTGGATCACATGGTAGCCTCTGGCAAAGTGACAGTTTGTGAACTGGAAAATCACCATGTCAAAGTTCGGAAAATCATCTATAAATGTTGTTTCTATGGCAATTTTCAATAGTTACGTTAAATTACCAGAGGGTATTTCCACCAAGAAAACACGATTCAAATTCGTCTATGTCAAAAATCACCATATTTACTGTAATGTGGTGCCCTTTGGCCGTTTGATAGGAAAATCAAGTAAATTTCTATGGCCATGTTCAATATTTGTTTACCAGATGGTACCCTCTGGTAATTTAACATAGCTATGGAAAATCACCATTTTTAATGGGAAAATCCACTATAAATGGCCATTTTCAATAGCTATGTTAGTTTACCAGAGGGTACCCCATTCCGAAGCCAGCGACATTAGCTCCCCCTTGATCAGGAGAGCTTGACCGGATCGATGAGGCCGAGGAGATCATCGACGAGGTCGAAGGCACTGCCACTTGATGGCGCCATGGAAAAGCACCATTTTTTGCATAAGTTTCATAGTTAGCTATTATTATAAATGGCAATGTTCGATAGCTACGTTAAATTACCGGAGGATTATATATATATATATATGTATGTATGTTATTATGTTATAGGTAGAATCATTTGTTGCCACTGTCGCAGCCAAGGTTTGCAAGACTCAACGAAAATCAGCGTTCCAACGTTTGAAGGACCTTGACGCCTTGATGGCGTTCTCCGTGTGATTTCTTTCCTGGCCTTGTGTTTGCTGTTCTGCTTGGGGGTCGGCCTTTGCTGAGGACGTGTTCCGAAAATCGAAGGACTCTTTGATGGCTGGCTTCAAGATGACAGTTCCTTGACTCCACTGAACATGGCCCTTCACATGCCACCACTTATAGCCGGAAACATCCAAAAAACATGGAGGAAATGATGGGAAACAATGATTCACCATCCCCAAACTGTTTTTTTCTTCCCATATTTTCCCCATTTTCAGACCAAGAAACGGAGCCGATTCCAGCATATTCCACCTGAATTTTGCTTTCATGTTGTAACACATCATTCCCACTATATCATCTACCCCTCTGGTCAATTAAAAATTGGTTATTTTCAGGGTCTATGTTAATTTACTGGAGGGAAAAAATCATCTATATTATACCATGTGCCCATTTTTCAGATCATTTTTCTCCTTTCTTCCCACCCTCAACACATCTCAACATGCCATGATAATCCATGATATCTCTCGATGCCCCTGGTCAAATTCGGCCCTGGGAGGCGCCCAATTTGGGCATTCGCGGCGTTGGGATGTCGGCGTCTGGCTTTGGTGGCGGACTGGAAGAGGTCACCATGGAGAAAAAGCGTGATATATTGTGAAGTACTATTGTTTTATAAGGGGCTTATATACTTATTGTATGTCATTGTGATTTATATATATATATATATACTGTAATACATCTGAATCTATACTTATTCCTTGTTTCAACATATTTTAAATGATTATGGCCTCTATATCAATATTTCTTAAGACGGTTTGAGTCTATGTTCCCTGCTGAAGTTGTTCTTGTGGTGGGATTCACCATGACAACGACTGTGACCGCCTTGACAACTTGACTGTCAGCCGCGCATGGTGTAGGTGGTGGACTTCCGAAATCGAGAGATTGCTCAGTTTCGGCCCCTTGGCATCGGGAGCGAAGTGCTCTGTTCTCCATGTGCGAAGGGTAACACATGCAATTTACGCGACACCCAAAAAGATCGAGGAAATGACCACTGCTTTAGGCTTAATTACTTTATATAGTAGAATTAGACTGTTCATGACTGTTCTATCTTTTTCTGGGTTGCTATTACACTTCCATATTATCTATATATGACGGTTCAAAACGATGGGCGAGAACTGCAGGTGGGGTGCTGGCTTCTTTGGAGCTTCAGTGGGAGGAATGGGCATGGGCGGCTATGCGGGAATCGGCTGGAAAGGCGCGGGGCAATGTCCAGCGGACGCAGCTCTGCACAGCTGACGCTGGTGAGACCCTGTCAGGATATAAAGAGAACTGGACTTTGCAAGAGGCCCAAGTCACAGGCTCACTGCACTTTTGGTAACCCGTAGCTGAAACTGAGAAATTTGAGAATGACACCTTAAGATTGCTGAGCAATCTGAGCAATCTGATGAAGTCTTTGCTTTGTTGGATCGCTTGGAGGCCTTTGGACTTCCAAGGGTTTGACACCATCCATCTTCGGGATCAATGCAGGTCCGGTCGCATATAGAGACCACAGAGGTTACAACTCTTGCGCGCGGACCATGTTTCGCGACTGAGGTCTAAGCGTCACCTTCGGGACTGATGCGGACAATTCAGTCCCAGGTGCCTGATGTGCCTGGTGATGGTTTCATGAACGCCTTTACTCAACCTGAGCCGGTATGATGATCAGCCGAACTGACTAAGGGTCTCAAAGTTGTATGATTTATAATAGTTGAATAATAGTTACTACTACTATATAATAATATACAATACTATATATATACTATATATGAGACTTAGCAAATCAAATCCCAAGTGACGGATCTTTTCGGAGCGCGTTTTCAAGGCCCATGGGTGCCTGAGCCACATGGCATGAGCAGCGTGCTATTGGGCTGGAGCGTGACCTGGCTCACCTCGAGGTGGTCCAAACATGGGAAACAAACGGAAAAAACGGAACAAAAAAGGATTCCACCATTTTTGGAATAGGGAAAACATATGGAAAATTACTGAAAATTATATGATCAACCAGTTCATACACTTCCTTTCAATGTAGGTCTAAATTCATTGTAAATGGGGTTGGTGTTTTCCCAAATTGCACAAACGTGTAATGCCAAAATCCCATATATCATTCCTTTAAGGATTGCACATTTTTTAATGATGTGGTTAAAACAATGTCATAAACCACCCATTTGGGAATGGTAAACATACTACCTATAAAAATGGTGATGACTGGGGGATGGTTTATTATTGTGTTACCCACATTAGGGAAAATATATGGAAAGTTATGATCAACCAGTTCATACACCAATTGTGTTCAAAATTGGGTGCCCAATTTGGGCCCCATGGGCAAAAAAGAGGCTGCCCGCCCCCATCGCAAAGGTCGGGGCTAGCATCACAAAGGCGGTGGTGCCAATTTCAGTGGACTTTGGCGCATCCTACTGTTGGTACCTGACTCTCCGCTTGCAAATCTTGCGATTTTACTCTTTTTTGTCACAAAAAATCACCCCCGGATCCGGATACAGAATATCTAGGACCATACGGTGGGGGTGTTTAGTATGAATGGGGGATAGGGTTACTCTAAGATCTCAGCTTCAGATGGTCAGGTTATGTCAAGGTATGTCAAGTTGCAAAATCATGGTCACGCTGGAACATGCTGGAAAGATGGGTGTGTTTCTTCACGAATTCTAGCCTGGCATCGATGGCACCCTGATGAGTGATATATGGGGGTTTCCTAAAGTGGTGGTATTTTAGTCGGGTTTTCCATTATAAACCATCCATTTGGGGGATCCCCCATTTCAGGAAACCTCCTAATATATCATAATCACTCTATACTGATCACCAGGATGCCAGGATCGGCTTAGATGAATGGGCGCCATTTTTTTTTGCTTTTGAAGCCCCTTTTTTCTGCGGTGCGAAAACCATGGTCTCCAGTAACCTTTCCCTTGAATCCATTCAGTTCACTGTGCCCCAAGAAACTCGGAGTGCTTCGAATCCTTGGAGGAGTTCATCAAGCAGCATGGCCGAAGATGAAACTTGCAACTGCAGGGACTTTCTTACAATGGGGGACCCCACCAACCATCCAAAAAGTCCATAAAAATGCTAGCTGCTAGATGCTGCTAGTTTTTGCGTAGGAAAACCATTGGCTTGGGGAAGTCCTCCATTTTAAACCAACAGTGCTGTTGACAGCTGGTTTTTCTTTAGTCTCTGAGAGGTACTTGTGGCTCCCGCTTTGCAAGGATTGTCAAGGAGGGGGAACACAGCAAGAGAATCGGTCGAATTGGTTGTCATCTTGCAATTCCCATAGGATCCATGGTGCTGGTAGATTAGTGCTAACATAAAGGGGTACCATATATAGTATATAGCATACATGGATCCTATGGGATTTGGATGTGACAACTATGAAAAACTCGCAGAATCTTCCAGACTTTCTTGAAGACCTCAGCCACACAGAGGAACAAGCGAGCGTGCCATCGTTTCTGGCTTGCGCTTTGGGATTCACGCGCCCAGCTTTCCAATCATCAGCCCTGGCACTTAGATCACTATCAAAGATGATGTGTAGAAGCCTGGTGGAATTTCTTCTAATATCACCTTTGATTAACTTGAATTTTATTCCAACGCAGTGGTCATTTTCTGATCGAGATTTGTTGAATCCGGATGACCTGAAGGTGAAATGGCCTTTTCTGTCATTGCAGCCTTGTATGACCGGCGTGTTCGTGAGACTGACTACAAGCCAGAATGCTCACCGGGCAGTGTGACAACCAGAAGCTCGGTAGTAAACTGCCAGCGCTGCTCTGGCTGGCTGATCGGTGTTGCCTGGGATCACCGATCCATAAATCTCCGGCGCAGAACTCTGAGGAAAGGATCCGGCACACCTTATCCGCCAAATTGGAGATTTGATGTTTACCAACGCACGGCTGCTGGAAGACTTGGTCAGCAAATGGGAAGCTTGGGATGGAGAGAATTGCTGTGTCCCAAGTATTGGAGTCATCCAGACAGATCCCCAGTCATTACCCAAGGATATCCCAAGGATGAAGAGATCCTTTTCTCCCAGATTTTCTGGAGATCTGGTCCATGAATCCAGTCAGAACCAAGTGTCGATGGATCCATTTCCCCCAGCCGAGGATGTCTTTGTCCACGAGATGAGCATGGCCGAGGCGTACAACCCTGACATGGAGAAGTCCAAGGAGTATAGGAAATGGCTGAAGGCGGACGCGGGAGCGGACGCGGGAGCTCAAGTGCACTTCATGGTGAAAATCACCATATAGAACTAAGAAAAACAACAGGTGATGGCCATGAGCAAAATATATAGGTTATACGATAGATATCTATAGATTAGAGGTGATTAGAATGAATAGAATAGATCAGAGATGAGATCGGCATACATTGTTTTCAAGCTTGCAAAGCACATTTCTCGTTTTCCCGTGGTCCAGTCTGTGGCAGTTCGCTGATTTGTCCAGGCTGCAACTACAGAATTTCAAGCGTGTCCAAAGCAGGGCCCCATCTCAGAAATCTCGAGCGACACGATGGACGTGTTCAAGCAACTGGCCTCAAAAAGGGCTGAAGAATGCTGAAGATGTTTCCGAGATTTGCCGTGATTGGCTTGCTATGTATCATTCAATGTTAACTCCCTATGGATCCAAGTACCTTCTTAGGAAGTGTTTGGGGTATAATTTACTATAATTTACTATAATTTGGAGGGTTAAGCACCTTCTCAGACAGTGTTTGGATCCATATAGGGACTTGTTGTTTAATAAATCCCTAAGTAGGATGATGAATCCTCCCCGATCAACAAAAGTCTCCGGGGTTGAAAGCACCCAGTTGAGAAATGAACCATAGGGCCTGGTGCATTCAAGTTTACAACTGGGTGAGATTAGGTTTTCTTAGAGCTTCAAGGCTTTGACACCGTTGACAGGACTTCTGGGATCCAAAAATGGAACTGAAGCTTTCAGCCAGCCCTTTTGGATTTCCAGCAGGGAGATGACTGACGATGAGTTGCATGGCCTGTGCAAGACTTACAAGAAGCAGTTTGGCTTGCGACTTGGCTGACTTGGCTCGCTGGCTGCAGGATCCTTTGGCCGAAACTCCCCCGTTGAATCGATGAGATTCTGAGGGAACTCTTCTGCGACGCTCCGGGCCAGACCCGCCAGAGCCTAGAGGAGCCAAGCGATGTATTTGAAATTGCTTGGTTGGCTACTTTAGTAGAACTCAATCTGCTGCCATAGTTATGGACATCTAATATATACACAATACAACACTATATACAATAAATAAAAAGAACGGTAATTATTGTTATTACTATTATGAATATATATATATATACAGTGTATACACACACATATATATATATATATGAACAACCGTCTAAACTCGCGTTATGGAAGATATGTATTCGCTGGACATTGGTTGTCATAAAATGCAAAAAACTGAGGTTAGCGATGGGACCTTTCCAAAAAGCGATGCCCCCATTTGAGATGTTTCATCTGTGCCCCACAGTTTTGGGCTCGGGGTTAGTTGCGCAAAGCACTGTTGTTGCTATGTGTTTGAAGTACAATCTGTTTTGAGCCTTCTTTTGGATGTCTTAAGAACTAGGTAGCCCCAACAGGCCCCAAAGAGGTCTGAAACCAGTTCGAAACATCTTCCTGCTCACCGTCTCAAGACTTCTTCTTTCTCTCTGTCTCTTTCTCCCTTCTCTTCTTTCTTTTCTCGTTCTTTCCTTTTTTTCCTCCAAAGCTGAAGTAGCCTAAGAACAAAAAGAGGTCTGAAACCATTCTGAAACACCCCGCTGCTCACCATTTACAACGCTCTCTCTCTCTCTCTCTATCTCTCTCTCTCTCTCTTTCCCTCTTCCTCTCTCTGTCTCT
>Ga0126342_10002421_pt1:22500-29071 | contig 29071 bp, 19 predicted proteins | sample Cyp1metagenome_FD_92528 | JGI IMG/M metagenome (GOLD analysis project Ga0126342, IMG submission 92528) | Coral microbial communities from Lord Howe Island, Old Settlement Bay, Australia - Cyphastrea 1 metagenome | ecosystem: Host-associated > Invertebrates > Cnidaria > Coral ... | reverse complement strand
GAGCTGGGAAGGTCCCAGGTTGAGGTCCAGCGGTGCACACTGAGCTGGGAAGTTGGCAAAGAGCTTGCTAACAGAGTTGGAAAAGAGCTTGGCGAAGAGTTGGCAAGGCGGAAGTGGAGGTGGAAGTTGATGCAGACATGGTCGAGGAGAAACTGGAGGAGGAGGAGGAGGACGAGGAGGAGGAGGACAGCTAGCCGAGGAGGAGGAGGAGAACAACTGTGATAAAATCTAACAACCCTCACCTGGCAGGTGGGGAAAAAACTTCCAAACGCGTATGTGTTTGGTGACAGGACTCAACAAACGCGTATGTGTTTGCTACGCTAAGTGCGCCAAACGCGAATGTGTGCGGAATGTGTGCTGAATGTGTTTGGGATGTGTGTGGAATGTGTTCGGTATACCATGTGGAACTCCAAACGCGTATGCATTTGTTTTTTAAATTACAAACGCACATGTGCTTGCCAAAAAAACGTAGAAACCTAGCAAACGCGCATGTGTTTGGTAGACCCATAACAAACGCGGTTTGTGTTTGGTCCCTTATGTATACATGTCTATAAACTTCTGTTCAACTTGCCGCTACAGCTCGTCACGTGCTGAGCCGCACTGGATCCCAAACTGCTGCTGCCAAACTTTGAGGAAATGAATGTTGACGACTGGACTTTGGCAACCCAGGTTGAGGCGGAGATGAATCAGCCCACCCTAGCTTCACCTGCAAAATTCACTAGCGCATTCCATGCCAAACCAATTCATGCTTACTGCCCAATACGAGCATCTGTGCACTCAACCACAAAAGGCGAAAAAATACCGGCTTATACACAATGTTGTTCCTAAAAAATCGCAAAAAGAAGATTTTAATTTAATTTTGCCTAAAAACAAATTTCCACAAAGTAACAACTTACACGAGATATAAACAAGTTATAACTTACTTGTGAAACCCATAACAACTGGAACCCATTGACAACCTTTACAATTTTTTGGACACGGGGCTGCATCCATTGTGAGTGCTGCTGTTCAACATTGGCCGGAATCCAGCGCTCTCCCAGTCTGCCGACGTGCTGATGGAACGCTGGTGATAAACAACTATGATTTACCATGAATACATGTCAATAAGCCATCAAAATATTGGACAAGGAACTGGTGTAATGTAGAACGCACTAGTCACTAATCTTTGCAATACTGTGGAAAGGATGTGTTTGTTAGCCTGACCAGTAAAATAAAATAAAATGTTGCGGGGTATCAACGATTGGCCAGGGTAAGTGTCCATGAAAATATGGGAAATTGATGCTCGCTAATCTGGGTAAACCTCGAATTCAATACTTGCAATTTTGATGGCGATATGTACAAACCAATGTATCCACCATGCACCCGACAGTTACATATATACATATATAGTTATTAATTAACTTGAAAAACTGCTTGGTGCACCGTATTGTACCCTTCAAATAAGGCATTATTTTTCTAAGTCATTAACCGCAATCAGCCCTTATGCATGCCTTATGGATTCAACCTTGTTCTTCCAGATTTCCATGTGATTGAATCCTTATTGAAACTGCCATATCTCTGTTGAAGCCCATGAAACCCCAATCATGGAAATTGAAACCCGTTGAAATGTTATGATTTCCCCCAGCTACGAGTTGGTTTATGACCCCTATCAACTATGATATATCATGACGTGTGTACCATATTCTACGATTCTCGGACCGAAAACAACTTTGCCAACTCTGAAACAACACCTTGCTTGAAAACCCATTAAATCCCTATTGTTGATGGTTAAATCCCGTATATATCCCCATTAATCCATTACATCCCCTGAAATACTTTGATCTCTCCGGCCTCCTTTCTCTCAGTCCTACGGCGGCCGTGCCAGCCCCTGCAAGAGTACGGGCGGCGGCTGCATGGGTCGGGGGCCGCAGGGGCGCCGTTTGTCGGGGGTTGAAACCGTGGGGGGTTCATAAATGGGGGTACCCGGGTACCCCAAAATGGATGTGTTAGAATGGAACATCTGAAAATGAAATGGATGATACCTACGGGCACCCCCATTTTGGAAAACCTCGGGGTTCAAGAAAGGGCACCCCAAACCATGGACTTAGCCAAGCAAAGTTAGTGTAATTTACATGGACTTAGCCAGTCTAATCAAGAAACATGGGGACAAAATGGATGCAGAGCCTTCGATATTTGTAGATTTCACCACCAACTGGAAGAATGAGATGCGAGGCTGGCCAGTTACAATGTTTTGACTCAACAGCTGGTTGGCTGCTTTTGGTTTCCTCATGGTTTATTTGGAAACTGGGCATGTCTTACTGTCCTTAGTACCTTCAGAAAATCCAAATATATGCAGTTATTGTATTCTGAAGGATCTTGCAGGCGATGACTTTGGAGGTGATTGTGTTTTTGTTTGTATTTCCAACGCTGTTTGTTTAAGATTTTGCACGTTCAAATCGTCAAAGGATGATTCGAAATACCTTATGCCGCGCTTTAAAAGATAAGGTTCTTTGCATCTTTTGCCGAATAAACAGAAGTCAATCATTTGTTCCTAGTTGGTGAACTAGCCAGGATGATTTCAGTGGGTCAGTGGGTCACTTCACCTCAGGACTCCTAGCCAAAACATGCTACTGGGGTGAACGAAACCACTGGCGATTCCTGGGTGCCACCAAGTGTGGATGACGTTACCAAGTCTATTTGGGAGTTTGTTTGCAGGTGGTGCTCCTCCAGGTATGTTTCTTTGTTACCACATCGAAGTAAAGATCTATCTACACCAAACCCAGGTGAACCTTCTGCACTACAAACCTTCAAATTGTATGGGACTTTAAGGATGCAAGATCCAACCAATGCAACAGTAAACTGCATATTCTGATTTTGTCATTCGAGGCAGTTCATGAACAGTGTCCCACAACCTGCTACCGAGTCCTTCATTTTTGTTTGCTCGAGGGTTTGTGGGCCGTTTGTTGTGACTCGTTAAAGTTACGTATTATTAACTAAGACAATTTATGTTGTCCTAGAAGTTATATTCCACTTATTCTTTCATACTTGTTGTTAGTTCAATTTGTTGAACATGACAAGGCGGTATAGAATTTCAATACCATTATCAGACAAGATAGCTGAAGCGAACAGTTCGATTTGTTGAAGTGGCACAATGGTCCAAGAACAAACATGCAAGTTAATGCACGCCCTGCGGTTCATGAGCCACTTGTTTGTTTCAATGCTCGAGGTCCATGTGCTTCAAGCGGTGGGCATGCTGTTACTGCAACAATGTTGGGATTCCACAACCAGGGCTGAAAGGTGCCCAGGATTGGCAAAGATGCCCACGGATGTGGCGTTGTGTCAACAATGTCAGACCGGGATTCCATCGCCTTGGCTGGCGATGCTCTCAAGGTCCAAGACTGGCACCTACTCCTCCAATCCACTTCCAAGGCAGCACCCAAGCCTTGTGCGAGGACTGTGGTTTGACTTCCTGCTGCCCCTGGACCTAAGGGCACCCAAGCAGCACCCGCCGCTGCACCACCCTTACTACGGGAACTTCCAGAGATGCGAGGGGTCATGAAGCTGTTGATGCCTATCTTTCCAACTATGTTGATTCCATTCTCGCAGGTTGTATCCTCCATTCTTGATATATGTTGATGACACCCATAGCCCCAAGTCTTGAACCAATATCACCATGGTTTCCACCATTTTTTTCAGATCCCAAGTTCTGGTACACCGTGACCCCCTAGAGACACCGGGCCCAACGGCCCAACGGCCCCCGGCCGCGCTCTCTGAGGCTTGGACCAGTTGCTGTTCCAAGACATGGACGGAACCCTCACAGGTGAAACCTGCGGATCATGGCGCAGACAATTCCGGTAGTTGTGATGTTAAATTCCACCATTTTAAGGGGAAATATATAGATAGATAGTGCATATATATATATGCATATGCATATGTAAATATATATATATATATATATATATTTAATGATATATATATATATATATACATGTGATGTTGAAAAGAGGTGGACATCAATACATCAACATCAAGGATTGGATCACCTTCACATCAAGAGTGTTGGAGTCTACTCCTCCGTATCACGGGAGGAGTTTAGAGCCTTTTGTCTCACCATGAAGTATCACCATTGTACACACAATGATCAATATGTTATTCATATTGTAACATTCATCACCATTATAATATTACAATTTTACACTACATCTATAATTGAATATAATATATTCATATATATATACACACTCTTTTGGAGGAGAATCTGCTCTCGGAATGCTGATGGTTTTTAGCCATTGAATAGCTGTGGGTTCGTCATCCCTGTTCGCTATGAAAGCCATGGCCCATTTACAGATGATTTTCCCATTCAAACTTACTGGTGCTTAGCAGGGAATGGATGGGAATGGGGGAATGGGATGATTATTGATCATTCCCTCATTCCCTACTAAGCACCAGCAAGTTGACAATGGATTTTCCATGGCTATGTGCCATAAGAGGGAAAATTGGATTTTTACCCAATATGATTCATGATGATTTACCGATTCACCGATGAAACATGGTGATTTGCCATTTTTCTCCGTTAAATTACCAGAGGGTATCAGAGGGTAATTTGAAAACCCACTAATGGGATGTGGAAATCTCGAAGACGATGGGAACGCACATTTTGACTCGTTTTAGAAATCGAGAAAGTTTAAGAAGTTTGCTAACTGGAATATGGTGGGTTATCAATCAACTTACAGAGCACCTTTACGTTGGTTTCATTCCGATCAAACTATAGATACATTGACCATAGAAGCCCAATCCGTTACCTAGCGATCAGTCAACTTAGTCCTACATTAGCTATAGACTATAGATGCTAATGCTTCTTTGGTAAATATATACATTTTTTGTGGGTTAAATCATCTTGCACATATGATCTATGGGGGCCTTCTTTCAAAGGATCAACATTCCAAGCGTCCACACGGGTATTGTAAACCAATTGGCCAAACAAATGGTTTCTTAAGCCAAACAAATGGTTTCTTAAGCCAAATACTCGGTCTATGCTTGGGAATAAATGAAAAATCGTTCTGGAAGACTGAAACTGAATAGAAACTACAGGTTTGATCAAGCATGGCAATCGAAAATCGCCCACGTGTAGTTGATTTTCCCAGCTATAGTGGATTTCCAATCTAGCCATGTTTGAATACTGGATGGTAAATCCTATGAAATATCCGTTATATCCGTTCCATCCTCGCAAATTATGGGTTATATCCGTCCAACATTCCAAACAGGGACCCAGTATGCCAAATATTGTTACGTGGCTTTAACACACAGTTACAGCCCTATAAGCATAAATAACTGGCTCAAAAAAAATGAGCGATACATATATATATATACACACATCAATACATATTATATATATATACACCACTAAGGTATAACCAACTAGTATAATTCAGGCCCTTTGTTGTCCACTGCCGGGATTCTTCGCCAGGTTTGGATGCTTCGCCTATGGCCACCGTGCTTCCTTTGACGCCTCGCACGGATATCGTGCTGGGACCTCGGTGGTGGCATCCGATCAACCGGGGGATCAACGGCAGCCAATTTATAGGCCATTTCATGCCATCTAAAATGTGAAGTGGGGGACATATCTTATATATATATAATATATATATATAATATAATATATATATATATATATATATATATATATATCACAGTTATATACATATGACATCATATGACGATCCATCTAAGTTCCTGTCAAAGATGGGTAAACAGCCATACAGTTAGTTATTTTGGGTGACAACGGTGACAACCATGACTACGCTTCATCCCACTTGGGAAGTGGATAAGCCTCGCGTCGTAAGTCCCTGATTCCTGGGACTAGCGCACCATGTGTGTGTGTATATATATATATGTATATATATATATATATGAGGTGGTGCCCCCCCAATTTATAAATTGGTTATAAGCCCACTAACTAGTTTGATAAATCACCTAAACCATAGTTATTGGAGCTATTTGCACCAACTTAGCCATCATAAATGAGCTATACATCCCATTAAACTCACATTTTCCTATGGTTTCCTATTCCGGGTTGCCTTTACCAATGGATCCCATGAAGCCCACAAAACACCCGAAGAATGAGTCGTGATCCTCGTGATCCTCCTACAATGTGAGGCCCCCGTTGGATAGCTAAGTTGGTGCAAATAACTCCAATTTCACTATGGTTTATGGTTCGCAAATAACTATATAGCTACTGGGGCGAATCTAAACCAACTTATAGCTGGGGGACCTCACATTGTATTTGAATGACATTAACTATCGAGTGGTTAGGAGGGAGCTCGGGAGCTATGGGTATTCATATTCCCTTTTAAACAGGGAGCAAAGGAGGTACCAAGAGTTTCCCAACCACATACTAGTTAAGATACATACTCATATTCAACACCCACCAATCCGAATTGGTTAGATCCCAATTTAGAGTCTTGGTTACCTAGTTTAAATCATATGATTCATGTGTTAAACCCAATCATACATAAAAATAAAAGCACACTTTTTTACGGGCGGGATTCAAACCATCCCCAGTCATGGTACTCGTTTATGGCTTGGGTTTCCT
>Ga0126342_10002421_pt1:0-17500 | contig 29071 bp, 19 predicted proteins | sample Cyp1metagenome_FD_92528 | JGI IMG/M metagenome (GOLD analysis project Ga0126342, IMG submission 92528) | Coral microbial communities from Lord Howe Island, Old Settlement Bay, Australia - Cyphastrea 1 metagenome | ecosystem: Host-associated > Invertebrates > Cnidaria > Coral ... | reverse complement strand
AACGACATTTTTACCCAAATAAACGCAATTTTTCTTACCCCAAAATTTTGGGGACGGGTAGGGAAGACATCATGAATCCTGAGAAATGGAGGTTCCACCTGTAACGAGGTGTTGGACCTTTCTACGCCTCCTGCCCTTGCGGTAGCTCGGCGGAGCTGGGGCTGGGAATCACGACCAGATGGCGCACCAGTTAGCCCTGTCAGGTAGATTGGTAGACTCACCAACCCCCAAATCATAGGGTAAAGGGGTAAAGTGATCTATTTCAAAGGTAACCGGAAGGGTTTTATCCCTACACTTGGATCCCCTAATATTATAACTAGCTTCACTGGGATCTATGGTAGATATGTCTATAGTTCATGGGGTTTTAAAACGAGCTGAGTGTGGTTGAGCAGATGATCCATAACATTTCCCAGAAGATCGCCGCGGCAGAAGCCCGATTCGGATCATAGATTCCTGTTGTCCATGAATGACATCCCCCATGACCCATGGGTTTCACAATGAAACAAAAGGAAAGTGGACTACGTTGATTCCTGAATTTCACGAGTTAAACCCGTGGTCCTTTGTGTTGATGAAACCCTGTGATGGATTATTTGTTCGTCATATTTTTTTGTTTTTTGTTTGTTTGACACTTTATGAGACCTGCCCTTTTCGGCTTTAGCGCTTGCTGGCAAGAGCCCCTGCCAAGGTTGGGATTTCTCCTTCTATCACGTTCTCATTAAGCCAGTCTCTCTGCCCTGTTTGGGAGCGTGGCATGCTGGTTCTATCCGGTTCTCATCTACACCTCAATGAATATCCACTTTTGTTCCTGTTACTGTTTGAGCCCCGGCCCGGAATCATTTGAAACAAGAATGCATGATATGGTTGGTGGTTTCAACCATTTTTTTATTTTTCCATAACGTATGGGATGTCATCCTTCCCATTGACTTTCATATTCTTCAAGATTGTTATTGCACCACCAACCAGTGATACATGTTGGAATGTACCAATACCATTGTTGGGATGGGTTTGGACCTCTCACATCATAGCCGGGGTGATCATGGCCCAAAGCTGCTCTTGTTTACCAGATATTTTGAAGGGGAAAAGCAACAAAAAACGGCACCAGGGTTTCATCCAAACATATCCAGCATATCCACGTATTGTTTTTTTTTTTATCTACTCAATTATAGATGCTTAATAAGTCCTTATTATCTTATTGTTAGGGTTGTTGGTGACAATAAACCCTCAAAAAGCCCAATCCCTAGATATGGGTGTCAGCTATGCTGCAAAAATCCTCAACCCCAAGGTGTACCAATTCCTCAACTCTTGAGAATATTTGATAATTTCATTTTGGAATTCTCAACTCCAGTGCTGTCCTCATCAGCAAAGCCTTTTCGGAATTCCAACGTCTTTCCCCCGTCACGTTCCCCAACTGCAGATGGTTCATCCTGTCCTGGTGAAACGTAACGGGCTCGTCACCGTTGTGCCACGGCCAGGACACCACTTACTACGCCGAAGTGATGTCTCTGCCCGAGAACTTTAGGCAGCGTCCGTAGCGGCGTAGTAGCGTTGGGTGTGTTCTAAGATGGTCCCCTAGCTGGGGAGACCTCAAACAACGTTATGGTTGTTTATAAAGGCCAACAAAGTACTTGGATATCTCATGATGTATCTAAATCGTAACTCCTAACATCGAAATACCATGAATATATCTAACATCTACTATACATCCATTAAACAAATCCTATAGACAAACTAGTTCCAAATCAACTTAAAGCAATCTTTTTTTGGGCCCCACCATGAATCGCGAAGTACTTGGTGGTGAATCCACAGTGGTGATTCTGACTACATCACGTTTGGTAAGTTGGTGCGGTGCGAATAACTCCAATTTCACGCTTGGGTTTTGTTGGTATATGCATATTATATATATATATATATAAATAGATATCTATACTTACTATGGTTTATAAACCAACGTACAACACTCAGGGGCACCACCTTGTAGGGCAATCTTAGATGGGCAGAAACTAATCCTAAATGGTCTTTTGGTATCAGTGGGATTATCTACGTTCACCAGCTAAGATTTTGTTTTGCAGGGTATCTGGCAGATTGGCCATGGTTCTAAACTGGATGATCATTCTACTTGCTGTACTGAACCGAGTGGGGTGAACTAACGTGGTACCTACTGGGGGCGAGACACCAAGTATGGAATTTCTGTGAGACTTTTATGTCGATCAATGATTCTGGGCCGGATTGGTTGGCAATAGTTGGCAATTTCAACCAGGTTTTTACCTTCCATCTGTGAGATATGGATGATGAGATACTTCCATTGTACCAAGCACCGCCAGCCTGCCTTATCCTTACTTTCTGGCGGACAATCATCGATCCCCCTGTCATAAGCAAACTGGGATGTTCCTTTTGAACTTGGTATTCATGCTTAGGTATCTTCCATTCCCGATCATCACATATTTCTGTAAACATTGATTTGGTTGGTTCATACTTTGGCTATCACTGAAGGTATCACAACTAGAATGTTGAAGGATACTGTGACTCTGTCAAACCATGATGCAACCAGAACAACAATCAGAAACCCCTTGACTGGTGTTGTATTGAACGCTTTTGATTGTTTATTTTCACGATGTATTTTATATAATATATATAATTATATATAAATAATATCCTTTTATATTATATACATATACATTTACATTTACATATACAATCATTTACTGTATCGTGGTGATCCAACCAGGCTGCGGTATTGGTCCCCTCGACCTGACGATGTTGCTTGGCACGGGGAAATGTCGCCACTGATTTAGCCACAAAAAAAACAGGAAACATAGGGAAAACGTACAGGATGGGGCCCCCAAGATAGCTAAGTTGCCTTGTAAGTGGCTGAATTCCATGATTTATGGTAGATATAACTATAGTATTAATGGTGGTTATAATGGTTTATAAACCAACTTATAACTGGGGGGCCCCATCCTGTACGAAGCATGGTGAAACATGTGGGAACCTCCGCTTAAAACTAGGGAATCAGCTGGGAAAAATGTGATTGAACCGACCAACATGTGGAAAGAACGCAGGGACCAACGAGCCATCAAAACATGGGGAAAAGGGGATTTGAGTGGAAAACAAGAGACAACAACTTGAAGATTGCGCCTGACTAGGAAAGATGATTCGATTAAAAACATACCATCCATGTTGGATTACGAGAGAATATACAGCCAAATATAGATAGCTATTGACTGCCCGTGACCTTTATATATCCTTCATTTCGGAGTGAGCTTCAATCTCAAGTTGCCAACTATCTGCTCAGGATGATCCTCCAAATACACTGAGGAAGAACTTGATTGAGTTTGCAGGTTTACTGAGCCCTTCTATCCCCATGTTTTTTGTTACATTCCCATTACATCCCCATTACATCCCCATAATGTTTATTTGAATCCCTATACTATAGCGGGTTTGAAGTGAACACGGCTCAATTGTTGTTTTGATCCCACTAATATCCCATGATGTCCCCAGTTTAGTCACTATTTAAAGTGGCTTAGTCACCATTAAACCACCATGTCTTGTGGCTTAAAGTTCAACTCAACCATGTTTTAACCAGCATTTTTGCTGGTGAAATCACAATTTTTTCCTAGGTTCAATCTTAGATATCACCATTGTTCCCTTGGGATTTCCTAGCCCAAATGCTCCATGTATGGTATATTTACCTACATGACTGGGTGATTTATGGGGTAAATATTGGTAAATATTCCAGCACCATGGAGCGTATGGGTAGGTGAACCCACCATGTTCGCCAGTTCTTTTCCGACCGCGCCGGGCGCCGCCCAGAAAATCCTGCTGGAGATTTTCTACCCGGACAGTCGCGGGGTGAACGTCTTTGTTGGCGGAGCCAAAGATCCTGACATGGCGTTGAAATTGGTGCGGCCACCCGGGGATCGTGACGTATTTCCGGGCCGGGCCAACAAAAGGGGGGGATGATGACTTGGTCTTTGCGTCGTTGGATCATGTTGTTCCAACATCATATGCATCTTTAATAATTATATACATACCCAGAAAAGTACTGAAATATTATACTGGTTGGTGGTTTGGAACATTGTTTATTTTCCCCAATATATAGTTGGGATGATGATCCAATCTGACTAATATTTTTCAGGGGGGTTGAAACCACCAATTAGTATATGTGTATATGAGAAGAGATGGGTTGTAAATTCGTAACTGAACAAGTTGATTGGATGTGCTTGGGATGTGGCCGGGTGATACGACCTTACGCCACCAATCGGATTCAGAGGCCTTCATTCCAGCTGTAGGATTGTTTGCTGCATTTGGTAAAAGTAAAATTCAAGAACTATCCACATCACATTGCCAGTAGACAATATTAAATCTTTAGTTTATATTGTAAGTCAACCATGTTATATGTGGAGGTTTCGTGATTTTTTGGGGGGTTCTCCTTTCATATCATCCATTCTTTCAATTCTGTCATCCATGGCAAATAAACCATGATTATTTAAAAGGAATATCATTGAATTTCATTTCATTTCAAATAATCATTTCATAAGCCATTATGGCAAATAAACCATTTCATTTCATGAAATAAATTTGCCATGAAATTTGCCATGAACTATCTCCCCTGGATTTGCCATGAATCCATGCCAGAAATCTGGATTTGCCAGGGAGAGAAGCCCACGATGAATGACCCGCAGGGCTCCCAGAGGCCCAGCATGGGACGGTTCAATCCAGTGGTGCCCACGTGATGTTTTTCAGGTTGGTTGAAAGACAGGTCCGACAGGTCAATCAATGGGCGAAATCGCCATCAAATGGCCATCAATAAGGGGGACTTAACTGACTTAACCATCAACAATAGGGTTTTCGATGGGATTTGGAAAAGGCGGATTTGGGATTTCTATGGTAATCTGAAAGAGTGGTAGTTTAGCTCATCCAAAATAGTCTTTTAGTATGGGATTCTCTACGTTCACCAGCTATAGGCAAACCGCTAGCAATGAGGTTTCGTACTCTGAGCAGGAGACGCTTCGTGGTGGGGTGGAAGAGACCAAGTATGCACGCTAACGTTTAGCGTGCATAGCCCCTGTGTGTACAGCATCTTGTACTATGCACGCCAGGTTCGCCATCTGGCGGTGCAAAAGGCGATGAAGGGCGCAGGTTCAGGCAAGCTGTACAACATACAGGCTGCTCAAATTCAGAGTCTCAAAGACACACTAGCAGAAGTGAGTCAGCATTTGTCGCATGTTGACAGCAAAGTTGACGACCTCGCAAAGGAGCCTCGTGCTTCCGCTGTGCCTCCTCCTGCAGCACAGCCGCAACAGCCTGACCCATCTCTGATGCCGGCTTGCAACTTGTTGCGACATGTATTAAGGTGTCCTTGACCTAGCAACCGCTGTCTAAATGATGGCGTCGTTTTGTTCTATTGAAATTCAAATACCACTGAATTATGTATCCATGTTTGCAGGATTGAATGCAAGCCATAACAGTTTGAGCTCATGCAACTAATACTATGCAATTGCTCATGGTATACCCAGTTTTATTCACGAGACCATTGTTAATCTTACCAGTGGGAATACGGTATACAACTATTGGACTATTAGTATCCATTTCCCACTATTTATCATTTATTCTTAATATCACTGCACCTATACCACTCTTATTCGTATACCACTATTTACATCTATTTACGATCAACATCACCAATAATTGTAAGTTAAATTGATTGTACTACTGTATGCTCATCAATTTACATCTACTTACATCTATTTACATAAATCTATCTACTATCTATTCAATGTTCTATCTATTTTCTATGTTCTATTGACCATCATATTTACATAGATGTACTATGTTCATCCATTCTGCCTCCTATCAATATAGATAGTAGAAGAATAGGTTCAAAATTCCTCAACATGGTTTTTAGCTTTTGTTGGTTTTGATGTATTTTCTATTTCCCATATGCTGTATGGAATATTTACCAACATTTACCCCATAAATCACCCAGTCATGTAGGTAAATATACCAGCACCATGGAGCATTTGGCTTTACTATCATACCACGATTTACCACTATAAATGAGGGATGATTTTCATGGCTATGTAACAAATTACCAGATGGTAGTTATAATTCAACTGGTGGATTGACCAATGACCCAAGTCTTCCTATGGTTTTCCTATGGCTTTCCTATGGTTTTCCTATGGTAACCACGATTTAGCGCTATGATTGTGGCCACTAAAGGCAGGTGGTGTCTGATTGGTGGCATTGCATTGCCAGGCATGGCTCCCATGTGGTGGACGCTCAGGCCTTACGTCTCTTGGCGCTCAGCATTGATTTTTTCCACTTGGATATTAATGGGATAACGGGATGTCCATGTACTGTTTATTTATGAATTATTAATGAAACTAGAATATATATATATATATTATATTGCATCAATCAGTAATTATTACAATGCACATTGTATATCATTTGTGTATATATATATATGTATAATTAATCGCTTTGTTAACTAGGACTAGGATTATCAGCTCTAGCTTTGTTCAGTGTTTAGGAGCCTTTTTTGGTGTGACCCAAGATGTAGCTGGAACATCGTTGGTGCCCAATGACAAACCCGCCGTATATTGACCTGGATGAACCGTAATGACCGTCGTGATGTCACTGGAATGATGGTGAATGTAAGGTTAGTGAAGTACCGGTTGGTGGTTTGGAACATGGCTTTGATTTTTCCATATGACATATATATATATATTTAAATATAATATACTATATATATATATATTATAACATATATATAACATTTTTACATAACATATGTATATATATATATACATGTATAACATACATATATATATATATATAACATATTTATAACATATATATAACACATAAATATATATGTTTTTTGATAACATATATATATATAACATATTTATAACACATAAATATATATGTTTTTTTTGGTAACATATATATAGCACATATATAGATATGTGTATATATATATATATATATGGAAAACAAAATGTGCGGAATACCATCTTCCAGGACCTTTAAACAAATGCAGAAACACAGGGATCAATTGAACTGCTCCACCAGGATATGTTTGTTGAAGAAGATGCGTGACAGGTTGAATTTTACAAGAAATATATTCCATTGTTGCAAAAATATGTTTTTTTTTGGGAGACTGTACAAGGTGGTGTCCGCCAGTTATAAGACAAATTGGCTTATAAACCAATTTGACTAGTTTGATGTATTTACCAGGAACCCTACTTAACCTACATGACTAAACCAACTTACCATGACAAATCATCACAAACCCGATATATATATATAAGTCATAAGTCACAATGTTGTCGCTTGAATCACCATTCTTTGTTGGTCTTCAGGTTATACTGCAATGTGGCCCCCCCCAGTTTCAAGTTGGTTTATAATCCCCTATACTTATGAAATATAAATAACATAAACCATAGCTATACGAATCATTTGCACCAACTTGGCTATCGTAAACGGGGGCCCCTCATTACCCTCTGGTAATTTAACATGGCTATGGAACATGGCTATTTATAGTTGATTTATATGAACAAATGTGACTTTCCATAGTTATGTTAGTCTACCAAAGGGAAAACAAAAACATTCCCCCGGGGCCGGTGCCTCCGTTCGGAACGCATTGACGAACTTCCGGTTCCGAGGTCTGTATGTTGTCCTGCATGGCTCTGAAGAGGGCTTCAGCGTGTGGAGACCTGGTAAACAGCAGGATGAAGCGCCAAGTAGGGATATCTAATCTAATAAAACACACGGGATGTTTCATGGAAATATCCGTGAAATAGGGATATCATAGAAATATCGAATTATATTCTGATATTCCTATTTCATTGGATATATATTTGTTTTTATCATAGATTTCTTGTCATGAGATGTAACGTGTGGACAAAACATGATCAACGTTCACATACGCACGGTTTTTGCATTTTTGTTTTTTTAGTGCCCACCTTCTGTTTTTTTTTAATGACTTCATCACACTGTCATCTTGGGTGAACTTGTAGCTGCGTAAAAAAACCTCGGCCATGGCTACCCCAATGGATATCCCCGCGGACTTCTTCGCAGGGATGGGGAGATTCAAATCTCAACATCCCAAGATAGGCCCCTGGCCTCCGTTTCCACTACCACCAGGAGACAGACGGATTACAGGATCACCCCCACGTGTCCAAAGCACTGCGTAGCTTCGCAGCTGAGAAAGCTCCACCTTGGAGTTTTGGCACCAGCCAATTTTTCATGCCGGATCATGACACCTGGACATTTTATTGGAAAGCCAAAACTGGTTGATTTAACCAACAAAGATGCAGGAATAATCTTAACCAAAGTAGGGATATAATGGGATTTACAACTAACAACGAGATTTGGGTTTGTCCAAAAATTGGTTTATATATTATGACATATTATGATCATTGTAATGAGAATGATGATCAAAGATTTGTTTGGTACCTATTTTCAGACAAACCCAAACGGTTGAATGGATTGCGCGTGGACTATATTTAACCATTCTATATCAACCCCAGATGTTATGTTCGGATATGTTCATCTGGTTGCTGGTTTGGAACATTGTTTATCTTTCCATTCAGTTGGGAATCATAACCCCAACTGACTATAGTATTGTTCAGAGGAGTTGAAACCACCAACCAGTCATAGATGTTCAAATGCTGTTTGATAATGACACAATGACCTCTAGGGACGTAGCAACATACCCTATACGGTAATTTGACGTGGGGGGTTGCTGCAAACCAATGGGATTTGATTTAACCATAAAACATGTTGGTTAGATCAATAAATGATGAATTTAGTAGATAATTGAATGGATCTAAGAGAAAATCAGTAGAATATTCTACTGGTAGATACAGGAAAGTACCCTAATTGTAATTTGTTACTGTTTGCAGTGGCAGCAATGGCCCGTTTCAAGCGAGGAATTGGCGATTAAACATTGCCCATTGTTATTTAATGTTTTATAAATGTTGATTGATCCACTTTTACGTATATGTTAGTCCATGGTTATCTTAAACATTATTCAAATAAAAGCTGACTTTAGAAAGACACATTGAGAGGTTCAGCATCCAACATAGAATTCGTTGACCAGCAAACACAGGATGGGACTAGCAAAACAATATATCTCCCAGCGAGCCAAAATAGGTAGTACAGATCCGCTAGATACGTTTGGCTCTTCCTTGGGTATCATGAGAGAAATTGTTGATATGTTGTTGAAATATACAAGGCGGTGCCCCAGTTTGTTAGCTAAGTTGGTGCAAATAAGTCCAATACCTAGGGTTGATGAATGGAGGTTATATCTATACTATTCCTATGGTTTATAACCAACAAAGCTAACTGGGGGGGAGTGCCACCTTGTAGCAGTCACTGACCTTGAAACTCTAGGATCTTGGGGATGACAATTTTCGCTCATCAACGGAGCTCCAATGTTTGGATTCAATGGTGACTCCTTTTTCTTATAGGCTATCTTGAGGTGCATCCCAGTTAAATGGGTAAAAACCGTTATACCCCAGCACAGACCAGTTACCCTCTGGTAAACTAACATAGCTATTAAAAAATTGTCATTTATAGTTTATTTACCCACTAAAAATGGTGATTTTCCATAGTTATGTTAGTTTACCAGAGGGTACGAATGGAAGATCCATGGTTCGCTAACATGGAGATTTCCGTTTTGTGGGGGTACCCCAGTCATCCAGTCGTCATCTTAAAGATAAGGACGGCGACTTCACCAAGACTTTCGGTTACTGTGGATGGAAGTGCTGCAACACCTTATTTGAAAGCCTAGAAATCGTGGGATATGTTGAACCAAAGTGGCAAAAATTAACCACTGGTGTTTGTAAACAAATTAGTGGGATATTACCTGATATTACTGTTTATATTAGTTAAAAATCAACTGGTGCAGGATTGGCCAATGACCCAAGTCAGGCTCGGAAGGATCTGGTGATCCGTCGAACACCGACGGTGAAGCTCAAGATGAACATCGAGTGTCTAGTCATTTTGGGGATCTCCGCTGGATGGTGTTTATTGGATGGTTTACTTCACGGAACATCCGTAAATAACATGGATGATAGCTAGGGGTACCCCTAGGACACCTGCATGAATCTTGGATTGGATTTAAGCATTTTTTTGGGATAGAATCGGTTGAAATATGCTGGATATGATTGGATATGTTTTAGGACAAAGCCATATCCGTTGCTACCCAGTAGCTGGTTCAGACTGTTGAGGTGGAACAGGTGGAACAGGTGGGAGAAGCAAGATATGGCTATACCCGGACTGGGGGATGAACATCCGGAGATCCCCGCGTTTTTCTCGTGTTCACCATGTATACAGCCCATATGCTCCATCTATGGTATATTTACCTACATTTGGATGATTTTTAGGGCAAATGTTGGTAAATATTCCATACATGGAGCATATGGGCAGGGTTTTGACTCATACCCATATATATATAGGTTTAAATGTACATGTCAACATATGGGGCATCATATGGATGTTTCCTAAAATAGGGGTACCCATGGGTACCCTTAAATAATCAATTTTGTATAGAATTGTCCATTATAAACCATCCATTTTGGGGTACCCCCATTTAAGGAATCACCCATATCCCCATATCTTTCAATATATAGTGGCAATATCATGTAATATCGCCAGATCAGCAGACATGGCAGCTATGTCTCACAAATTGCCAGTGACCTGCCAATAGGGTCTCGTTTCTAGGGATATCCCAAAACATTCCTATGGGAAACTCTTAGAATTGGATGATGGGAACATTTACAGGAACCCCCCTATATTTGATGGTTAAAAAAACATGTAAAAACCATGGTTTCCGGTTAAGATATTCCCTTAAACCAATCCATTAAGGAACATGATGAATCATGGTTGACAATGGCACATTTTTATGGTTCGTTGAGTTAGTTGATGAATCATGGGGAATTTTCAGAGTTAATGAACCATCCTGCCTGAACTATAACGATGTCACCATGACGTCGGGGAATCATTCCCAAATGACCTTACCCTCTGGTAAACGTTTACACAAGTATGGAAAGATCCACCATTTTACTGGGAAAATCCACTATTTCTATGGCCATTTTCAATCGCAAACTGTTAGTTTACCAGATGGTAATTTGGATTTCGGGATACCTGCATTTTCAGACAGACCATTTGTAGAGATATGGCTGTTTGTCATTTGTATCTACCATTTCTAAGGGGCTTCCACCATCGTTGTTTTGTGATGAATATGCATGTTGTTTGAGCGCTCATTTCAATCAGGCATGGTATTGCATTATATTATATACTATATATATATATATATGTATATCCACCTCTTATCCACCAATTCCACTTATATAATTTAATGCAATTGTCTAATAGCCCATTCCATGTATAATCATACTTATTTGACCGTTCCTCCACCATTTTTTTAATCATTAGATGATATTTCATTGCAGCACAATTGTTACAAGAAGTTGTTTGCACTCACATAATATTCCCAATCTTCCAATTATATCCCATAGGATCCACGGTGCTGCTATATATGGTAGCATGGATCCCATCAATATACCCCCTTTATGTTAGTATATATACCAGCACCATGGATCCTATGGGTATGTATACGATTGTATGAAAATAAATATGGGGTTGTCGGAAAATACGGCCAAAAAATTAAACACCGAATAGCAGCTGACACACCGAATGACGGTTGGCGGCACCACGCTTCATCCGTTTCAATTTGGAATCACTAGAACTAACAATGAACATCCAATGAAACCAATGTACAACATTGTACAACTACTCGCCTAATTTTGTACATTGGCATTATGGCTTTATCCATAGAACTAAGCTTACTGTTCATCCGATGCACAGTGAACTCAGTGGATAAATGTGTTACTTCTTCCATGTTCTGCCCCGTACAGTACTTCATCCATGACTCGCAATGTTAATGGATACATGGCACAGTGGATACCAGTAAGGAATTGTTCACTTAAGTGGCATGATTACAGTCGGAAAATCACCTTAAATGGTGGATATTCATCTACGATTATCAGCATGTTCCGTAGCAAGCTGTAGTTGATATCAATGGGAATTTCAGAATCCTAAAATAGAGGTACGTTAGTACCATATTTCAGGCCATATTGTTTGGGGATATTCCCTGAAATTTAGGCCTAATAAATAGGTTCCTGAGATGGCCAGTGATGATACTGGAGGATTCAACCATTGTATGGTATATATGCTAACATGACTGGGGTATATTGATGGGATCCATGTTACCATACATAGCAGCACCATGGATCCGTCATGGGTACTGGAGGAGGATTCATCCATCTTCATCCCAAAGTTTTCTGCCACTCTCCCAGGATTACCATCGAGGAGTTCAATGCAGATCAGTTCCAGACGAATTTGGCGATTCTGCTGGGCATTCCGCCGGAGCGCATCGTTGTCACTTGGCTCGTTGGGGGGTGACCTCTGAAGAGGGTCCGTTCCCTTAAGGGTGTGAAGTTTGAAACGGTGCTAAGTTTTCGAGGAATGGAGTGAACTCATACTTTTTTTAATTTATGTTTTTCATTTTTTGATTATTATCATTCTAGTTCATTGAGTTTATACATCAAATCATGAGATGATACAACAGATTCTTCCGAGAAAAACATTATATAGGTGTTTCTTTCCTGATTGGAGACAAGAGGATGAAACTACCATAAGTTTGTCCAAGCGTTGTCCTGCAGAAATGATTTATTCTAACAAGTTCTTTGGCATTCAGAGGAATGGCGGCCAACAACCAGAACTCAATGATTTCACACATTTGAGGATCATAAATCTTAAATAAAACAGTAAATGTCGTGTTCACATGGGAAAAGGCATCGAAGGGATGACTTTGGGATGACTATGGCTATGGCACTTTAAAGGAGGTGAGGCATGACGACATCACAACCGGACTGAAATTTATTCCAATTCCCATGGATTGTCACCAGTGTCCCACGACTCACTGGCCATTTATTTTGGCATATTACGGTACATTTTTAGGCAAACCCATTAGCGATTGCTACAATCCGCATATATTGCCAGAATTACTGGCTACGTAATAAATTTAATACCCCCATAATTACTCCATAGTTGTGCATGGTAATTACAGTACTTGTTGCTTCATCCCATTTTCAGATTGGATTACTACAAACAGTTAGTCCAGTAGGGTAAGGTGATCGTCCAATAGTAATCCTGGGGTTATAATCCAGTTGCAGTTCCTGAGAGAACCAGCAAGTATGGCATATAGGTTATCTGGTTGGTGGTTTGGAACATGTTTATACATTTTTCATTTTTCCATGGATTGGGAATAATCATCCCATTTGACTCATATTTTTCAAGATGGTTGAAACCACCAACCAGTTATAGACTTGGTGAGTGAGCAAAGGAGCTATGGCAGCTATGGATATCCATCCCGACTTTCCGACTTTACGGAGCCAAGGTTGTTATCCCGGATGGCCCAGGTATTGCATCGTTTTTGTTGCCCTAAAGGAATTTTTGAACTGGCCCAAAAGACTCATTTCAGCGATATATGACCATGTATGACCTTAGTTTTGCAGGACTAGCCCAGTTATAGCTCTTATAAGTTATCCATGTTTCTGTAGCTTTCTGTTCAAAAAACTGATGACAAACTGGATATATCCCCTAAAATCCCACAATTTCCGAAAATTGGAATTGACATCCACTAAAATCCACATAATTCCCTTGCTTTCCCCGGGTTCTTCTCCCCCTTTCGAAAACCACAACTCCCAAGAGGTCGCGGCTGTGGCCGCCCGACGGCGCTTGTCGCTGATGGACACCTCAGAAGAGTCGGATGAGGATGTTGCGCTCGACTGGGTGACTGGGCTGCACCAAGAAATCCCAGGGGATTTTGGCCTCGGATTTTGTGACATGGAAAAATTATATGGAACATGTATGGAAAATGAGATAAATATAGATAAATGAGCTATCTAGATGGATTTATCGCTATAATTCATGGTGTGTTCCAAAGTGATGTTGAAGTGCCAAAGGGTAGCATTGTGGATTTTGCCCATGTTTTTTTGACCACCAGACGGGAAAGGTGATCGTTTCACCAGCACAAATTTGGGGACAAGTATGATGTATTTGGACTGATATAACATGATATAACCATCAAACAATGGAAGAAAATCATAAATCTAAGCAAACCACTCTGGTTGGTGGTTTGGAACATGGCTTTTATTTTCCATTTCATATATAGGATGTCATCCTTCCCATTGACCTACCTATTTTTCAAGATGGTTATTGCACCACCAACCAGAACTATATTAGTGTAATTCTGGTGATGAATTCAAGCAACATTTGGCAGCCAACAATGGTGATTCAGTGATTGGATATGGCTGTTTGAGCAGCAAATTCTGGGACATTGACCAGCACAAGTTGCATTTCAACAGCATTGAATATGGATTTGACATCAACACATATGGGATGTCAACAACAACAACAACAACAACAGCAACGACAACGGGAAACATGTTTATTTATGCAAACACATATCCATGAACAACATTTTGGACTGAACATGATTCATTCAAATATTCTGAGCACAACTGTGGACCGAACCAAAATGTATTTGGGGTGAACCTAGAACCGTGGAAGATCGTGGAAGTGTGTTTAACAAAAAAGGGCTGGGGGCAAGGGGACTCACACCAGTAAGATGTGGATATTAAATTGTCACTGAACTGCCAAAGGCGTGGGAAGATGAAGGTATAACTAACCAGCACACAATCCACTGATATGTAATATGTTGACTCATCGGAGTATGAATAATAACGCTCAAGATATGCAATTCTGCCAAGCATTCAACGTGGAAGGCACTCACAAATGCCAATCTTGTTTCAAGTGGCTCATCGCCTGGTCCGACGGCCGCATTGCCACGGAAGTATGCCGGATGGAAATCGTGGCCAAAAAGACGAACAGTGTCTTCGCGAACAAGGGCTGATCAGAGGCGTGCTGGGCGGAGCAACTTCGGCAACCTCAAAGATGCCGCTCAGACGCATGCAGGTCGGTATAGCAAACTTGGCTATACCTCCATCCAAGACAGGATGGAACGAGACCCGTACTACCTGTTCAACAACGCCACAGCCCAAATCACAGTAGATTGCTGTCAGTTCTTAGAAGACCTTGCCAAATGCATCTCACCGGACATGGGCAGAACAAGAGAGAAGAGGGAGAAGCAGCTGGCAACAGGTGTCAGCACACGTCTCATTTTCATGCCAGATGAAAAGCAGGACATCAGGAAACCTCTTGATGTTACAAAGGAAATTAAGACACATATAGACACATTCATCATATGAAGCAAACACATGTTGAAGTCAAACCGCTGAGTTACGGAAAAAAAGTGAATAGGTTTTCTTTGCGATACTTTGTCCAATCTTCAAATCATATTGTCGGAAGATCATTAAGCATGGACAGTACATGTTGATATTGTGTATGGTTCTTTGATTTGAACAGCACATGTGTTACCCTCTGGTAAACTAACGTAACTATGGAACATCCCCATTTTTAATGGGTCAATCGGTAAATCCACTATAAATATTATAAATGGCAATTTTCAATAGCTATGTTAGTTTACCAGAGGGTATCATTTGTTTTTGTGTTCACATTTAACACCCTGGAACGGTGCACTGGATTTTGGTTGATCTCTTGAGCCAATGGTTGTGAAGAGTTAGATATTTGTCCGTTCCAAAGACGTGGGTACTGAGTACTGGTTGGTGGTTTGGAACATGGCTTTTATGACCGTCCATAATATTGGGAATATCATCATCCCGACTGACGAACTCCATCATTTTTCAGGGGTAGGTATACCACCAACCAGTGAATTCTAGATATTTGGAACCGACGCAATGAGTCTTGGACCGTTTTTTCAAGCTTTCGAAACATACAATGGAGAATTGACAAGCCTAAAGTCAGAGTTAGGTAGGTTCTAGCTTGGCCAGCCCACAGGTTGATGCCCCACAGTAATGTTTGTTGATAACATCTACGAAACCTTATTTGTTATACCCCCATCAACCCAGCAGTGAGATTGGAGTGATAAACATCAGCCACATCAAAGTTGCTTCATAAGTCCATTGATTATCATTCACTAGGGTCTCTGGGGGTTATGTCATGTTATGTCTGTAATATGGGGATTAAACTACCATTCAGTAGGGTCTATGGGGATTATGTTTGTATTCATGGTGATTATATAATGAACCAATAAACAATAAACCAACAATAAACCAACAAACATCACCTGGGTACCTGTGGTGTCCCCATGGAGCCGAAGTCCCGGCTCCTTCAGGACGAGATGACAGGCATGCCAGGGCCCCAGCTAGCGAAGAGTTCTGTTTTTTTTGTTCTCAAAGTGTCAAGTATGTCAAGCACCTACCCATAGGATCCATGGTGCTGCTATATATGCATCAATATACCCCAAATGTATCCAAATGTTAGCATATTTAATTATACCATACATGGATCCTATGGGCTAGTAAATGGGGGAGTATTCCTGAGATTTAGATTCGTTTTTTTTTTCTACGTGATATACTCAGATGTACCCGGTATCCATACGCCCAATTTGTCCCAGCATACTCCTACGGCTGGATGGTTCAATACTCAAGGTGGCCGATTTGCCCGTTGGTACACTTTTTTAGGGTGCAGTGCAAGTTTAGAAATATGGGGACTTGTCGCCATAGTTGCAGGGGTTATATCAGTTCTATCCATTTCTATCATCTATCCCAACTTCAATGGTTTTCATGAGTTTTCCATGGTCATGCCAGGTGGTACCCCCCAGATAAGTTGGTTTACAAACCCCATGAGCTATAGTTATAGTTCCCATGAAACCCAACAATTAACCAAGTTACAAGTCAACTTAGCTAAGGATGGGGCACAACCTTGTGCCATGGTGATGCTTATAATTTACCTCAACTGCACCTGCAGAGCACTTGACCGATACTTCCCAGGCCTTGTAGCTCTCTCGAGGGATGCATGACGGGCCAAACCCCACGTGCCTCAGCCGTGACGTTCGCTTGCACCACTCCTTGGTGGTTTCAAATATGGACACCCCCAGAAAGAAAAGTAAATGATCACTTAAGTAGTGATAAACTATGGTGCTGCTATGGTAACATGGATCCCATCAATATACCCCAGTCATGTTAGCATTAATATACCATAGATGGACCCTATGGGTATGATAAACTACTTGTCTATCTTTTTCGGGGTTATGATCTCAAATGACTACTCTGAGTTGTTAAAGTTGAACGATTTCAATGAAATGAGCGTCCCAGCTGCGCGCACGCAACTTCTAAAGTTGACCAATGTTGCGTCCAGCTTGTGTCTAGCAAGTTAGTTTTTTCAGTTTTTGACTTTTTCGTGGGTTTTGCATTGCCAGCGACTTTGTGTGACTTCGTATTTAGGTTGTGTCTATACCATGTTTTCATGATCGCATGAAAGGACAATGAAAGGAAATGAG
>Ga0126342_10002420_pt1 | contig 29071 bp, 48 predicted proteins | sample Cyp1metagenome_FD_92528 | JGI IMG/M metagenome (GOLD analysis project Ga0126342, IMG submission 92528) | Coral microbial communities from Lord Howe Island, Old Settlement Bay, Australia - Cyphastrea 1 metagenome | ecosystem: Host-associated > Invertebrates > Cnidaria > Coral ... | reverse complement strand
GTGATCCCTGATTCTCTGGCGTAATTTGGCAGGTGGTGAACGAATCTTCATAAGAGGTGTTGTTGGCCAACATGGGCCCCGCGAAAGATAAACATGGAGTTCGCGAAAGTTTCGCGAAAGTAACGTTTTTATTCGCGAAGAATGGCCGTTCCCGGATAAAGGAGTTTTGATCAAAACCCATGTATCTATGTATGTATGCATGCATGCATGCATGTATGCAAGTAACGGCATGAAATGACATAAAATGTAATGCAATGCAATGTAATTTTACAATGTAATGCCCATTTAGTGCAATGAATATAATGTCATGCAACGCAACGTAATGAAATTAACATCAAGTCATGTAAGGTAATGTAAAACAATGTCATGTTATGTAATGGAATATTCTGTCGTGAAACATAACCTCCTTGTAATATCATGTAACGTAGTAATGTATATATCTAATGACTCTAATGTATTCTAATGTATGTATGTGCTGAATCGGATGTATGGCATGTGCATATGTATGAAATGTATCCAATGTATGTCATGTATGTTGTGCGTGTAACGTGTGTCATGTATGTCATGTGCGTGATGTATGTTTTGTATTGTGTTGTGTTGCGTTGTGTTGTGCTATGCTGTGTTGTGCCGTGTTGTATTGCAATGTGTGTGTGCTGTGCATCTAATGTTGGCAATGTATGTAACGCACGCCATGTATGTAACGTAGGTAACATATGTAGTGTTTTAATGTATGTATGCACGTATGAAAGTAACGAAGAGAAAGCGTTTTTTTAATGTGACGTAATGCAAATGCAATGTAATGTTACGCAATGTAATGCAATGTATGCAACGTATGTAATGTATGTAATGTAGGTATGTAGTGCATATGTTATGTGATCCAGAGAGTTGTTTCAAACAATGTGAAGTAGTGTACTGTCATGTCACTTCATGTAGTGTGTGTAGTGAAATTAAGAATATATGTATTTTGAGGCAGCGCTTGGTATTCGGAATGCAGTAGCGCAAGGTAATGTGAGGTAATGTGATGTAATGCAATTCAATGTCTGCATTATGTTTTCGCATTTCGCACTTTGGATAAGAGTGAATTTACAATTACGCATTGTGCACTAGGTATTGTTTGTCTTGAAGTATGAGCATAATGTAGGGGTTTATATTTATGAGGGTAAATTAAATTTGAATGAAACGGGTGTGTTTCTATGTATATGTAGGTGTATGTAAATGTGACTGTAAATGTAGATACGCATGTAGTAAATTCTTATGTACATGCCTATGTATATGTGCATGATGTACATGGCGTGTATATGAATGTGTATACATGTATATGTACATGTTCATGTTGATGTACATGTACTTGCATATGTTTAGGTAATGTTCACACGTTCTGTGTGTGATGTATGTTTTGTATGCTCTTATGTGCTGTGTTGTGCTGTGCTAGGCTGCGCTGGCTGGTATGTTGTGCCGTATGTTGTGCTGTGCCGTATTGCAATGTGATGTGGCATAATAGCACCTTGTAACGTACATGCAACATGCAGGTTTATGTTCTTTCAACAGTTGCCTTTCTTTGGCCTGCAAAGTTGCGATGGCGGACGTTTTCCACCGACCAGCTTCCAGCGGCCCTGTGTCGACTCAGGAAAAGCATTGTTGAGGAGATTATTTTTCGAACTCCGAATTTCCGACAGGGTCGCGCGGGTTTGCTGACAAAACCTGTTTTTGTGTTGAATCCAAAAGGGGTACTCCATCAGAAATGGGGGGCGGCGCATGGTGAAGAAATTAGAAAATGATCTATGTTCGAATAACTTCACAATTTAAGGCCAACAAGTAATTAATTAATAAGCACAAAATTAATGGTTTTCAATTTCAATTGTACTTTTTGCCGTTCCTTGATGTTCCTTGGGTTACTAATCCCAGGTCGCCTGGCATGTGTCGAAGATCCTGTTGCCCCCAGCTTGGTGTGTGCCATGTTGCGAAGCAGCACAAGGCCGCTTGGTGCTTTTGCTTGTGCGGAACCCGTTCCGCAGAGTACAAAGTTGGTTCAGGCATCGCTGGTTGTCCAACCGTAAAAAGGCTCCTTACAACACGTGGAGGCTAGGCAGCAAATTTTGATAGCAGCTGTTCCAATTCCATATTGTTCGGGCCCTTAGCTAAAGACAAATTTTGCGGAAAAGTTCGGTACATTCAAAGGGCTTAGCAACAAACATGGAAATGCATCGGCAATGGGCCCCCAACAGTGGGGAAGAGGCAAGTTCGGAACCCTGTAAGGATTTCTGGGCAAGGACCTCTGCTTCTCAGAGGATTTACACAAGATATCCGAACACAAAAAGGTTTGTGCTCCACATTTTTATCCAAGAATCTAAGGATATCTTGACAAAGATCTTGCCAGGAATGTGCAAGATGCCTATACAGGGATCTCTGCAAAATATCCTTCTACAAACATCATGTAAAGGATCTCACAAGGAAGTTTTAGAGGTGCCCGCAAGGATCCTGACAAGATATTCCTAGTCAAGGATCTCTATAGAAGTAAGGGCCCTCAGGGCCCGCAAGATCCGTCCAAGGACCTCCCGACAGGATCTCTGCAAGCTATCCTGGGCACGGACCCATTCCACAGAACCCGCAGGACCTTGATGCAAAGATACCGGACAGGAATGCACCAAACCACTTGCTACAAAAGATTCTCCCGGCAAGAGACCCCAAACAGTGTGCTTAAGGACATGCAGGATAAAGTCAAGGGAGGAGAAACAGAAGAGGACACATGAATCCAGTGGGGCTTTCAGGTGCGGTCACGGAACGGAGCTATGCAGCCGCAGTATTTTATTCCCAAAGAGGCGCATCAGTGTGAGTGGCAGCGCGCGATGCCGCGGCAGCTGCTGGTCAGCTGGCGGCGGCAGCAGAAGGTCAAACGATGGCTGGCGTGTCGCGATGCCGCGGACATGGGTCAGGTCGTGTCCGCAGCATGGGCTTCTGCCAAGCGGGCACGCACAGCGTTCCAGATAGGGGCTTGATGCGCTGACCGGTCATCGCGAGCAGCAATGAGTGCAGGCAAAAGCTGCGGCAATTCGTGCGGCCCATATTGCAGCAATAACTTGGCCCAAATGCAGCCGCCAGAGGTCTGCTTCATGTGTGCGCTCCAGCCGCCACGAGCTTGCCGGCGTCCAGGTGCTGCAGTATTTTCTGCAGTGCGTTGCCAAGCTTTCTGCCAGTGGTTCCATGCGTTGCCGGTGTCGTCATTGGGTGCCGGGAAGGCCAGGCCGGAGGAACAAGTGATGCAGTTGCGTTTCTGTGTCCGGGGATGGTGCCGGTTTTGTGGGACCGAAGAGAAGGTTGAAGGCTCGATCCCGCAGGTGCGCGACAGCAGGATGCTCTTCGGCATAGATCCTGAGGAAGTTGGTCAAGGAGTTGAGGCGTTCAAGAGCAATGGCAATGTCATGGCGCACTTGGCAGGCAAAGGTCCATTTTAAGCGGTCTCTTGGCAAGAGCTCTGGACAAAAGATCTATAAGAGATATCTCCGCAAGATCTCTTTATGAGATCTCTGTACAAGCTCTCTATAAAAGCTCTCTAGGCAAGATCTATTTAAGAGACCTCTTGGCAAGATCTCTTCAATATCTCTCTGTGCAATGTCCCTGTACAAGATCTCTATAAGAGGTCTCTTGGCAAGACAATTGCAGAGATCTCTCTATAAGAAATCTCCTCACAAGATCTCTGCCAGGGACCTCAAAGTAAGGTCTCTGGCCAAGCTCCCTAAAAAAGATCTCTGAGCAAGATCGCTGCTCTCTCCACCAGGTCTCCGTACAAGATCTCTATAAGAGGCCCCCTGGCAAGATCTCTGTACAAGATCTCTATAAGAGCTCTCTCTGCCCAGATCTCTTTACAGAGGTCTCTTGGCAAGACCTCTGGACAAGATATCTACAAGAGATATCTCGGCAAGATCTCTCTATGAGATCTCTGTACAAGCTCTGTCTATAAAAGCTTTCTTGGCAAGATTTATGTAAGATACTGCTTGGCAAGATCTCTGTAAGGGGTCGCTTAGCAAGATCCGTTAACAGTGTGGCCACACTGAGGGGTTCTTACGGTAACAGTTAAGTGTTCAATCGAGGTGGTACCATCCGTTTCCGGCCAATTCCCTGTAAATTTCCATACAGAATGGCTCTTGTGACATGTCCATGTGCATTTCGACTGCGCAGGCTCGCACAAAACGATGTCCCGAGGTGTCCGCGGCCATTTTTCCTGTAAGTTTCCATGCAAAATTGCTCTTGTGAAAAGTCCATGTGCATTTCAACTGTGCAGGCTCGCGCAAAAATGGTGTCGCGGGATTAGCGTCTGGCACTTTTCATGTAGATTTCCACACAAAATGGCGCTTGCGACATGTTCATGTTTATTTCGACCGCGCAGGCTCGCGCAAAAACAAGACATCTCATTCAGAATCAGAGCGTATACAGAGATCTTGCTAAGAGATCTTATGGGGATCTTGTTTGGTGAAAAAACATCCCCTTCCTGGAACTTGCAAGATTTCTATGCAAAAACCATTTCAAGGAACCCGCAACAGTTCTATACGAGATTCCACAAGGACCGTGTGCTGAAATTCACAAGTTCTCTGTACCATTCCCTGCAAGAGGCCCCCCAAACAGTGTTGAAGAGAACGCCAGGACCCCTAACAGGATTTCGCAAGACTGTCAAAGAAGGACCTTGCAAGACTTTATACAAGAGCCTCCGGCAAGAGCACCCCAAAAGAGGTTTCATACGAGCGCCCCTATACAATACATAGCGCATTCAAGATCTTCATGCAAGGACCTCTTACAGTATTTAACTCACTTCTCCACAAGATCTCACAAGGACGATCATAAAAGGACATCTGCCTCTAAGAGGGCACTGCGAAATCCGCCAGAGGGTCATGGAAGGATGGGAGGACTTTGCAGCGAACCCGCCTCGCCGGGGGACATGGCTTTGGCCCAGGATGAACTTTTGCCATCCCGACGTAAAAGCCAAGCGTGCTGCCCTAATGCAGAAGACAGGACAGTCAACTTCATAATGAAATGGGTTGGAACAGGGTTATTTCAAGCTCCAACTAGACAGCAGTTATTGTTCTTTTTGCACCCGGCAAAATGTTAACCACAAGTGCATTGTCAACTGCTTTGTCAAGCTTGGCAGCGCTTGACGCCCAGGAATGAATTTCCAGAATTCTTGCGTAGACTTGCTGCTCACAAGATCCCGCACGTTAGGGCCCCGTGTCTCCGCTGGGATTGGGGGAGGTCTTGAGGAGGATACTGGAACCAACGGCAATTGTAAGTCATATATATATGATAATATATATATAATAAATAGTAATATTTAATATTATATATACATATATATATATACATGCATCCTGCATCCATGGTGGGTACGTGCGTACACGCACGTATACGTACAAAAAAAAGTGGAGAGAGAGAGAGAGAGCCTGGGTGGATGTGGGCAGTTTTGTGGCTACGATATTGGATACCGAGCGCCTAGACACTTGATTCACTTCCCATCCAAGGATCTCAAACACATTTTCTTTCTAGAAATTGTCGTGCCTGGGCACACTGGCTGGGTGGGAGGTCCTTTCTTTTCCGCGTCAGCAGCTTGTTTCTTGAGGTCAGAGAGGCCGAGTTTCTGGGAGAAAACGTTTGTAAAGCCTCTGGACCGGCTGGATTTGGTTCACACCCTGTCCTTTGACGACATCATGCAGGACCCTCACTGGACCAACGAGGCGCGAAATGCCATGCGCACGCGTACCTGCAACTGTTTTCATTGTTGTTTTTCTTTTTTCCCCCTGTGACCCATTCAGAGAGACGGCTCGTCCAACAAACGAACTTCGAGGTTTGTTTGTTTGGTCATGGATTCCAGATCCAACGATGAAACTATATATAACAATATCCATTTAAATTCAACCATACTGACGGACACAAAGTTAGAACCTTTCTTGGAAAAAACGAGATTTATACATCTGGCCGGGTTCTTACTCATATGAGTTAGAAGCTCTAAAATTAACGACAGTTAGAACCCAAATATATAGCATTTCTATGCAACATTTCATATACCGCATATGCTCCTGCCCTCGTACACACTCACACTTAGAACCTCTTGTATGAATACATATATTCACAAGTATACATGTATAATATCATCGCTACTCTTGTATATGAACCGATGTTGTGCAAACTCACATATGTCTCTGCCCTCGCGAACCCGCACACTTAGAACCTCTTTGTATATATATATATATACATTCATCCACAAGTATACGTATAGCGTATGACAGATACTTTTGTATATGAACTCAAGTTGTGCGAAATCACATATGTCTCTGCCTTGCCAGTGCACACTTTGAAGCACACACAAGTATATAACATAAACCCATGCCGTGCAAACTCACATATGTTTGTGCCCTTGCGAGTGCTCACACTTTGAACCTTTTTGTATACATCGACATTTCCAGAAGTGTACATATATCATATCATAGATTCATTTGTATACGAACCGATGTTGTGCAAACCTACATATGTGTGTGACCTTGCGAGTGCTCACACTTAGAACCTCTTTGTATACATACATATATTCACAGGTGCACATATTTCATATTACAAAAACTTTTATATATGACTCCCTGTTGTGCGAACTCACATATGTCTGTGCCCTTGCGAGTGCTCACACTTAGAACCTCTTTGTATACACGCATATACTCACAAGCATACATAGATCATATCACAGATACCTTTGTATATGAGCCCATGTTCTGCAAACTCACATATGCCTCTTCCCTGGCAAGTGCTCACACTTTGAAGCCCTGTTTCTATACGTACATACATTGACGAGAAAACACATATCATGTCATAGATACTTTTGTATATGAAACTATGTTCTGCGAACTCACATATGTTTGTGCCCTTGCAAGGTAGAACCTCCTTACACACATGCATCTACTCACAAGTATATACATACACATATATATTTATATATATGTATATATTTCATATTGCAGATACTTTTGTGTATGACCCCGTGTTGTGCGAACCAACATATGTCTGTGCCCTTGCGAGTGTTCACACTTAGAACCTCTTTGCATACATACATATGTCACAAATATACATATATTACATCACAGATACCTTTGTATACCAACCCGTGCTGTGCAATCTCACACTTGCACGTGCCATTGCGAGTGCTCACAGTTAGAACCTCTCTGTATACATGCATATACTCACAAGTATACATATATCATATCAAAGATACTTTTATATGTGAACCCATGTTGTGCGAACTCACATCTGTCTGTGCCCTTGCCAGTGCTCGCACTTAGAACCTCTTTGCATACATACATGTGCTCACAAGTATACATATTCCATCACAGATACTTTTGTATATAAGCCCATGTTGTGCAAGCTGACATATGTTTGTAGCCTTGCGAGTGCTCACACCTAGAACGTCTTTGATCGTCTTTGTATACATACATATACTAACAAGTATACATATATCAAGAATCATATCGCGGATACGTTGGTATATCAACCCGTGTTGTGCACTCTCACACTTGTTTGTGCCTTTGCGAGTGCTCACAGTTAGAACCTCTTTGTACACATATATTGGCAAGTATTAGTATACATATATCTATATATCATGGATAGTTTTGTATACGAACCCATGCTGTGCGAACTCACATTTTTTTTTGCCATTTCGAGTGCTCGCACTTTTTCTTTGTATACATGCATATACTCACAAACATACTTATATTATATCATACAGACTCCTGTATATGAACCGATGTTGTGCAAACTCACAAATGGTTGTGCCCTTGCAGGTGCTCACACTTGGAACCTCTTCGTATTCACACATATGCTCACAAGTAGACATATTTCATACTACAGATACTCTTGTATATGACTCCGTGTTGTGTGAACTCACATATGTCTGTGCCCTTGCGAGTGCTCACACTTAGAACCTCTTTGTATACATGCGTGTACTTACAAGAATACACAAATCACATCACAGATTGATTTGTATATGAGCCCATGTTGTGCGAACTCACAAATGTCTGTGCCCTTGCGAGTGCTCACACTTAGAACCTCTTTGTATACATGAACTCACAAATGTCTGTGCGTTTGCGAGTGCTCACACTTGGAACCTCTTTGTATACATACATATGCTCACAAGTATACATATTTGATATTACAGATACTGTACTTTTGTGTATGACTCCGTGTTGTGCGAACTCACATATGTCTGTGCTCTTGCGAGCGCTCACACTTAGAACCTCTCTGTAGACATGCATATACTCACAAGTATACATATCATATCAAAGATACTTTTATATTGTTTTGCAAGCTGACATATGTTTGTAGCCGTGCGAGTGCTCACACTCAGAACGTCTTTGTATACATACATATACTAACAAGTATACATATGAAGATACAGCACCTCCGGAATTGTAAGATGTCGCCGCACTTCTGAAGCGCACGTTGCAGCGGAATGTTGCATAAAAACCAAACAAAACACCGGGAGAATTCTTTATGCCCTTGGGTGATTCACAACCCAGGTATCTTTCCAATGAGGATGGAACGGATCGACAAAGATTTTCTTCACCTTCAAGACGTTCTGTGCCGAAGTTTCAGCTACTGCCGCCCATTGCCATCCTTACCGAAGGTGGTACCACATGGCAGCACAGGGAGAGGCTACATGCCTCAAACGCCCCCTCCAGTGCAGGAGCTGTGGACGTCGGAAGCACAAGAAATCGTTCGAACCATGTTCCAATCAGACTTCACAGAATTGGGCTATTCCCAGGACCGCTTGCCAGCATGACACAGAAACGTTTTTTGGAAGTTTCTGGTTTTTTCCAAGAAAGGCGGACATGCTACATATTATCCCTTCCCATTTCATTCTTCGACGCCTCTTGCACATTTCCGTACAGTTCCGATGTATACTCTCTAGACATGCTGCACGTATCTCACACGTTCAGTCCAAATCATTCTAACGCATATATACTAATGTCATTCAATGTATCCTATACACCTGCTTTGAATCTCATTTTCAGTCTTCTGGCGTTTGACATAATTCTTGGAACACAATGAAGGGCCTGGAATGTTCGCACAAAGCGCGCCCGGCCCCAAGCAAGATCCAGTTGAGTCACGGACACGGACCACAGGAATCGGTCAAGATGGCAAGAGGCACTAGTATAAGTTGATATAAGATGATATAAGTAGATATATTGTAAGTAGGTATAAGTAGATATCATCCAATCTCGCTAAAAAGCAGCGCGCAAGACACATCACCTTCATTGCCTCTATTGAAACCGCAGGACTTGCAGACTGAAAAGCCGCTGGAATGGCCACGGGTGTGGCAGAAGTTCACTCACAGCAGTTGGATGACGCAGTGGCAAACAAGTTCTGCTGGTCAGATCGGGTCGGGATATGTCAGGATGTGTTGTGTCAAGATCCCAACTCCTGGCGTCACTCGTCCAATTTGCAGATTGAAACATATTGAAACTAGGGATCTGTTCACCTACGGGTTGACTGCAAGAGGTTAACAAAATACTAATGGTTTGGTTTTGGAAATCTCCGTAACCACTGAGGAGGATGAAATGGTCTCAATATGCAAACGGACACTATTTGTCGGTCGCAAAAACTGACAAGGGACATCAGGGGACCATAGGGGATCCACATTTCCAAATCATTTGTGCGCAGAAGAAACCATATCGTATATATCCAAACATGTTAAGTTTCTAAATGTTTGGTGCGTCTTTACAAAACAACCATGTGCATTAAACGTTTGTTGACATCCGGACGCAAAAGTGTCGGAAAGTTGTTGCTTTCGTGTGACGGGTTATATGCAGCTCGATGAAGCTGAAACGAGGTTGTGCAACCATTTAATTCTCATTGTTTCTTAATTTTGTTCTCAAGCAATGCTTTTGATTCCATTGGTGCGCGGCCATGTGGCATCAGGCGGGTGCTTTTGCACCTGCATTTGCAGACGCATTCAAGAAGATACTAAGCTGTTGAAATTTGCCAGTTTGTTTGTCAATTTGTCAAGCCATGCAGGGCATTGTGCATGAAATCAGTTTCGCACTCAGACTTCCTCCTGACACACATGCCCACACGCTCGCACACACTAGACACACAAACACACACGGTCGACCCCCAAGTCATCCAGCCTCCTGAGGCACTTTGCACCTCCTTTTTGCGGACACCCAAGCAGTGGCAGCCTTTGCAAGCTATTGTCTCCTGTTTTTAGCGTGCAGATCATGCAGTTTTCAAATCGTATTTCTGCACGGTGCTGGACAGTTTCAAAGTTCAGGTACACTTATCATGTTTCTCGCCTATCCCGGGCTGGAGAATGGCGCCAGGCCTCTTTGCCTATTGATCGACAGTGCAAGAGGTAAAGTATTTCCAGTTGTTTTCTTTGATCAGTTAGTTTTTGACGCCAAGATGCCAGGCATTGCAATTGGCGAAATCACTCCGAAAGACCTCTTCTTGGCACCTGCTTGATGCCGGGCTGGAGATTTGCTTATGTATCGTTGTGTTGTGTTACTTTTCAATTTTTTTGGGTTTCGGGAGGAGCAGTTTTTTGGGCAAGCGGGTTTGCGCCGTCGTGATGGTCGCAGGTGAAGTCTTTCGGTGCCGAATTGCTGGCCTGCGCAAAGGGATCCATGTGCCCTAGTTCAAAGTCGCTTCGAAACTGAACATCCTTTGTTCCAGAGCGTTTTTGCAGACAAGCAGGGAAGACAGTCGTCACAAGAAATTCAACAGTGGAAGATTAGATGTAGACATCGAAAGGCGCGAGCTTTTCAGTTTTCCAGGTGGACGCTTTCATTGTCGGCTGCCACCTCAGCCGCTCCAAACCAGATCAAACAGGAACTAGAATATAGGAGCTGGAATGCTTCGCACATGCCTCCCAAGAAGTTGGACGAGATGAAGAATTTGCACATTCAACCGAACATGGTCGTGTGGGTTGCTAAGTCTTTTGTTTGTTTGCGCAGGCACTTCCACATAGTATCACATATTTTCACATTGGAATATAACACACAGATACGTCCGGTGAAATGCTAGGTGGAGTGTGCTCGCCTCAGTCTGCAGGAAATGCATTATCTGTTGCGCGATGTTGCGCGCGTTATGCCGTGTTTTGGTTCATCGTGGCATCATCGTGGTTTCGTTTGGATCATTTGGGCGTGAGTACTTGCAGCAGGAAATTGTGGCATCAGTAGCTGCCGAACGACACTGGAGGCCAATTTGATCATGAATTGATGGTGCCATGATATCATGAGTGCCTTTACGTATCCTTTACGTATCCTTACGATGCCTTGCGTATTGACTTAATTTCTTGAAGGATGTCGCCTGAAGGCACATGTGGCCCCAAGACCCCAGTGCAAGCCTGACATAGCCTGACAGGATTGCTTTGGACTTGCTCAGACGAGCAGAGGCTGGATTCATCGTTGCATCATCATTGGATATTTTTGCCATTCATGGAGTTATCAATGAGAATCAAGAGATATCAAGAGTCAACATAAGCTGTGAGGATTCCGATGCTGTCTCCATTGCTCCCTTCTCAGTCTTAGCATTATACATCCGTTGTCAAGTTTGTGTTGGCATGTTTCATCCAGTGGGTGCCCACCCTGAGGTTGTGTACAACAGTGTCATGACAGCATTTGGAGGAGATTGGCAAAAGGCAACAACATGTTGGAGCTACGCCGATGCGCATCCGTTTCGAAACTCGATCAATGCAAAGACACAATAGTGAGACATTTAGGACTCTTGGGGCATTCCCACATGAGAATGAATTGCAAAGTGTTGCAAAGTGTTGCAAAGTGTTGCAAAGTATTGCAAAGTATTGCAAAGTATTGCAAAGTAGGCTGTGATGATTTGCTCTCCTGACTATGACATGTTATGAAAATTTACGACCCCTGTTTGGTCCTGCCCCTGCCCAAGTTGGTTGGGGAATGTGGGTGTTACGCCGCAGGCAGTTCTGGTGCTTGAGGCCTCAGCCTCGAAACGCTTGCAGCCGTCAGTGCGGATCTCATCGTGGCGATTTGCTGGACATGTGCGACGATGCTGCGTCGGAAACGGCGGAGACCAAAGAACTAAGTAGTAACTGCTTGCAACATCTTGCAACATCTCGTATTATCTTGCTACATCTTAAAACGACAAGCACTGGCAACAAGTGTTGCAGTTGTTTTTTTGTTTGGTGTGTGTGTGTAAGAGCGGGCCGGTGCACTGCTTCCTTCATGAGTTTGAGGTAGTCAGCCTCAATTCCATCCTTTCTGCTTGTGCTGTTGCCGCGAACTGGGCAAAGGCTGCAGGGCACCGACTCTGTGACAGAATGATTAAAGGGAAAGCAGGGAAACTGTTTGCTCGAATCGGCTCAAGGCGTTCTCACATGTTCTCACATGTGCGGGACATCCTTGGGAAAATGTGTTTTTTTTCCAATCAACCAATTTGACCATACATGACCAACATGGCGGAGATCTAGACTAGACTCTTAAGCCTGACATGCACATCTTGAGACACTATGAGCTGTTTTGGATCAGTTTATGTGAGTACATATCAAGAAAGTAGCGGAGACATACGGAGACATGCTTTATATAACCTTGTTGCCTTTGTCAATGCTGGACCGCATACCTCAACTGATGTTCCCTTGCTAGGAGATTATTTTCCCAATCATGAGGAACCTGCACTCGTGTGATTTTATATACAAACATGCGTGCAGGCCTCCGTGGAAGCAAGTGCTTTTACCGATCAACCTAAGCTGCTTGAGCTACTTCCCAACTTGTTGATAACAGTTATTGCTTGGTTCCCCCTCCCATCCATCCATCCTGCCAGTACAAACATATCTGACCTATTAAATCTGTTCCATCCATTTCTGTCTATCCCTTTTTCAATCTTTTTCATCTAACAAATATGTTCATACCTTCCGTGCTTGCTGTGTGTCCATTGGTCTTTTGTCTCCATCTGCACCCATATACAGTATAATTAGTATTTCAGCATGCTATTGTGTCTTCCACTGTCCCGTGATATATCGGCATCTGGATGTTCATCCAATTCTTGCTCCCGTCTAAACCTGTATCATATCATAAACTATAAAAATCTCTAACATGATAAAGCAATGTCGGTCTCCCTGCCCACATATCAAATTTTCAATCTGACTCTCTGCCTATGTGCCAACCTATCCATGAGTCTCTCTAATCGAACCCGTTTTGTCACTTAAGCTGCTCTATTTAGATGGAAGTGGGTCAAAATTGATGCAAAAACTGGTCCAAGCTAGGTCGGATTGCTAACTTTTTTCCTGGCCACCGGTTTTCGAAGAATGTGCTCAGCACCAAGTTGGTTGCCCATATGGTTCCATGATGTTCCATCTTTGTCTAGATCTGTGACACAAATGGAAGCATTGCTATTCTTTATTATTTGTTCTCAAGATGTTTCAAGTGAGTCAAACAATTGGCAGCCTTGCTCCACATGCTCTTGCATGTGTAGTGGGCGATGGGCACAGAGTTCCAGCAATGCTTGCCTTGCCAGCCATGGGTGGAAACCAGAGGCAAGTATGATCAACCTTTGTTCTTGACATGCTTGTGTACGCAGCTTCATTGATCTTCACTGCTTTGCGGGTTTGTGTTGTTTTAGTTTTTATTGGACGCCTTTTTCATTTTGTGATTCCATGCTGAAAGACTTCAAGACGTAGCGGCAAATCTGATGTTTCTATAGATATTGTTTCTGGATTCTAAAGACCTGCTAGGTGGTGCGGGCAAACCACGACATCGCTGTTGCCAGTCGAAACGGCCAATGGCGAAAGTGCTTATTTTTGCCGTCCCCTCAGTGCCAGCTGAGCTCTTCGGTGGTCTGCCAAAAGAAGGAGAAAAAAAGAGAAGGAAAGAAAAGAAAGACTATACCTATACCCTGACCAGCTTGAGAAACAAAGTCATGGAATGAAGTCCAGGAATGAAACGCTGAAGCCACCTGAAACCATGAAACACAAGGTTGCACCGTTTCAGAGTTGTAGATCTTCAGCAGGCCTGGACCTTTTAGCACATTTGGCATGCTTTGAGGAGACAGCGATGACAGCTTGATAGATATAGGAAACTTGGACCTAGAGAAAGGACGAACGCTTGAAATGAAGCACTTGAAAATGAACATGTCTAATGGCGACCTTGCACCAATCACAGCTGCAATCACCGCATGTGCAACTACAGATTGTCTTTCGGTGCTTGCAGGATGGAGTAAGTTTCAACTCTGCCATTGGGGGCCTCAAGAGACATTGGCCTTTTGCGCTCCAGCTGTTGGCGTCTGAGATAGTTCACTGATCACCGAGGGTAGGGTTCTCCGGTTGTCCTCATGTTGTGCTTTGGAGATCTTTGGAGTCTTTTCAGTGACTGAGCTCGAAACCACTCAAAATCGCTTGATGTTGATGGGAGATAACGGGAGATGGTAGAGCCCAGGTTTCACGAAGCATTTTCCAAAAGCTTTACAGACAGCATCACATACAGTGTTTGGGCCTTAGGAGTCTTTGACGTGGTCGTTCAGCATCATGAAGAGCACTAGTCACGCTAGCCAGCGGGTCTCAATATATCTCAATATCATTCAATATCACATATTATTACTATCACATAATCACACTTGGTTCTTGCCCGTACCTTCAGCAGAGATGTGCAACAAAAAGTCGCCAAGACTTCACGATGCTCTATGATGCTTGATTTCAATGTATACATATACGATCATATACGTTTGCTCATTATTGCTCCATATTTTTCTACAATGCTGGTTTCACTTCATGTTTTCTGAGGCCTGCATCGCAGGTTTGGACTGGTGCAACGGGCTGCACCTTTTGGCTATAGCCGATACCTCCACCACCTCGACTGGCAGGCGACTGCTGAGTGCAGTGAACGCCGCGGCAGCAGTGTGCGGCGGCCTGCGGAGCAGCTCTGGTGTCACATCGCCGCGAAAGATACAAAATTCTCAAAACACTCCAAAGTGGACTCAGTGGACTCAAAAGCATGAAAAGTCTCAAGAGTCAAACTGGCATTGGTCATTGGAGCTCTTGCAATCTGCGGTCAAAGCAGAAGTGAAGCTGGACATCGTGGCTTTCAATGCGATGGTCGGTGGAAGTGGTGCAAGTTCTGGATGGCAACAAGCAGTGAACCACTTCTCAGCTTTGCAAAGACATGGCATGTTGCCAGATAGGATTACGTTCTCGACATTTCACGTTATTCCCTGGCAGGGCGCTTTGCAGCTTACACATGACATGATCAGACAAAGCTTGCGCGGCGACTCACAGCTTTCCATGCTGAAGTCTGCTGCTGCTTCTGCAGAAGCTGCGACCAACCCAGGCTCGGATTTATGGACAAAGGCGCTGTACCTGTGCAGCTTCGATCTGGGCAAAGCGGAAGCGGACAAAGTGGACAAAGGAGACAAGGAGACAAATGCTGCAGTTCTAGTTCCAGGGGTTCAATCACGTGTATATATAATTATATATATATATATACTTAGTCAAAATACATAGTAACACTATATACACATATATAGTATATAAGCCATGATATACCATGATAACATATGATAACACTAGACCAACGATTACCAACGATTCAAGTGGCATCAAATGGCAGTGCGCATAGAAAGATGCAGATGCAGTATGCATTGAAGTCATTTGCGGGGAGATATTGATCGATGAAGTGTATCACCGAAGGTTGGATTGCCCTCATTGTAGCAGTATGTTCCAAATATGTTCTGAACATGTTCCAGGTCTCCCTCTCTTTGCATCGTTCTGTCCTTGGGGCATGCGCTGCTGCAGCTAGCTGGAGTCAGGCTGCAGAGGGGACGAAAAGTTCAAAGTGCAGCGGAGAGTCGTAGAGTGGAACATGAAGTGAATAACTAGGATTTTTTTATCCAAGACTTTCACATTTCTAAAAGGAGTGGGTCCGTACCCCATAGATCCCCATAGCCCACAGCATCCATAGCCATGCCATAGCCATGGCATAGCCATGCCATAGCCACCGATATCCCCCAGTGCATGCACAAGGTCCATCTTTGCCAGACAATACCACCAAGAAAGGAGCGACTAGGGAAATGACGCAGGGAGCCCGGCTCTATCCAAGCTGAGCTGCAAGAGGAAAACTACACTCCTTGAGAACAAAAACCAGACGGATAAGACACCTTGTCCAATCAAGTTGAGAATCTCACGGCGACCGTGCAATGGTTTACAAGAATTGCAAAGATGCACAGGGTGTCCATGACAGACAGCCCTGGATATTAGTGTGAGTTTGTGCCACAAACTTCGAATGCAATCACCATGTGCTAGGCCAATCTATATGCTGCAGCAGAACACTAATGACATTTCGGAACATCAATGCCATACCTCGCCGGCCTGTTTTGGCTTTTCCGACGTGGCGTGCCCTCTGTGAATCACGAGGGCCCTTTTGAGCCTAACGACATGCTACGCATGCTGAGAAAACAGATCACTTGCTTTTGCATCTTGTGTTTGCACTTAGAGCGGCAGAACACACAACAAGATATGACTTCATATCTTCGCATCGGTAGCGGGGCCTGTCGACATCGCCTGCGAGACGAGCGACTGGCAGTGGCGCTGGTGCTTCATCTCTTACCTCTCGAACTGAATCGTCTCCATATATGTGAAAGACTCCTTTGTGCCCCGGTTTGACAACACCATCAGCGGCTACAAGGAGTGGCGAAAGCGGGTCCAACTGTATGCACGTAGGCTTGAGCTTCAAGGTCGTTCAAAAGAGGTTGCCATGAATGTTCTGGCAGTACTGGAAGGGTCTAGCTGGATGCAATGTGGAGACATAGACCTCAAAGACCTAGAAGCTGAGAATGGCCTGGATGTGTTGTTGATTGAGACGTTTGGATCCAAAATTGAAGTAATTATGATGAAAGGGTGAGCTGGGATCCATATTTGACACCTTCTTCTTCAAGGTTCAGCGAAAGCCCAACCAATCTCTCCATGAGTACGTCACCGATTTTCACCAAGCCTTGCGTGATGTTCAGAGACTGAAGGCGGATCTTCCGGAGGAAATCACCGGATGGCTCATGTTGCGCCGAGCTGTTTTGACCAAGGACCAACAGCATCTAGTTCAGTCTCAGGTCTCAGGTTGGCAAAACGTTGACGCTGGGAAACGTGGAGCAGAGCCTTTCTCTGGTTTTTGGTCAAGACTTCAAACAATCCAATCATCAAAGTCACCGTGGAAAGTCATTCCCAAAGGGAAAGGGTGGTTCCAATGTGCACCATGCTGAAGATGACGAACAATATGATGGTCCAGATGATTGGCATGAAACACAAATGGAAACATATTATGAGAATGATGATGATCAATACTATGAATGCGATGACGAATGGGATGAAACTTACTCTGTCTCTCAAAGTTGACTGGTCCCCCACTGCCTCTGAAAGGAACCCCAGTGAAGCTGCAGCCGATGATAAGTCGCTCTTCGATGTGGAGGAGTTCGACGCGATCTACTCAGAATATGCCGATAAGAGGAGTCGTCTTGCTCAGCTGCGTCAAAGCCGTGGCTTCTAACCAGTTGTGGCCATTGTGGATGGCAAGGGTTCTGGCATGTCTCCAAGCGGGGGTACATCAAAGTCAAAAGGCCAGAGTAAGAAGGGATCCAAGCAGTCACCATATCCACCAAATCAAAGGGGGAAGGTATCAAAGCTAGAGGAAGAGCCATAGCAGGGGATCTAGTTTGTTTGAGATTTGGCAAGACTGGCCGCAAAGCTGCGAACTGCAAAAGCACTCCGGCACCTCTTCTCCTGCAAAGAAGCGTCCCATCGACCTTGACCTGATGGTGAACATGGTCTTTCAAGCACCTTCTGATGAGCTTCGTGTGGTTGAAGAGACTATACATGCAAGGTGAGTCTGTGGTGCGTGCTGGTGGATGGGTGACCAAGGAGCCCGACATGTGCATTCAAGACCAAAGTGCTTCATCATTTCTTTCTGGCAGTGAGTACATCTTGCGATATCTGAAGTGGCTGGAAGTTCAGGGCTATCCCAGACACAATTTCCTTCAAGAAGCGCGGCAAATCTTTTCGATTTGGCGGCGATGCAGATGGTCATGCCCACTGGATGGTTGAGTTGCCTGTGCACTTCGCCAACACTTCAGGTCGAATGCACAGTGCTTCATCGTGTTCGGGTCCACTCCAATGTTGCTTGGACGTCCCGTTCTTGAACAACTTGGCGCTGTGGTAGACTTTGGGAAGTGGCAAGATGCGCATCCTTGGTGGCCAGTGGGCTGAGATCGAAAGGGGCAAGCAAGATGCTATGCTGTTGCGACTTGCCTCAGCCTTCAACTCCATTGAAGACTTCGAGAATCCGCAGTTCGATCTCAGAGCCAAGCATGATGATCACGATGATGCCTGCTCTCTGCAAGATTTTCTGCAACATCTACGTGCGGTTGAGCGCTATGAGGAAATGATCACCGAGGTCCAATTCGCCGACGATGTTTCTGAATATGAGTTCGTCGATGCTGAGACCTATGTGAATGTGGATAAGCAGGTTCCTGATGAGCACTTCCATGCCCATGAGCTGACTGAAGGCTCTCAGTGCTCAATGTCGAAGACTTGGTCATGGATTCAGGGTCAATTGGTGGAAACTTGAAAGAAGGCAGCCCAACTTGCCTATGAAGCTCGATGCCAACCTCATCCCCGCAAGAAGCTCATTTGGGAAGTCTACAGCGGCACTGGACTTGTGGGCGAGCAAGCTGAACGCCTTGGTGCCGATACGATGCGGTTTGGACCCAACAATGGCTGAGATTTCTCCAAACTGGCTTATCGAAAGCGCCTGATGGAATTGATCTACATGTCTCCAAAGTGCACACTTTGGTCTCCCATGCAGGCCATCAACGGTCGCTGTGAAGCTGACTGGGATGAACTGTCGAGACTTCGACCATGAGATCCACTTGAATTTTTGCAAGAAGCTTTACTGGTGTCAGGTGAAGCATGGAGCCCATGCTCACATTGAACATCCTCATCGAAGTGCTGCCTGGGACACTCCTGCTTTTGCCAATTTGCCAGGTGAACGCGCTACATTTGATCAATGCGAACACGGCTCCACTACCACAGTTGATGATGCTGAAGTTCCAATCATGAAACCCGCCTCCATTCAGACCACCAAGCGCGCGATGTGTCGCATCATGTCCAAGCGATGCTCTGGCAACCACCAACATGCCCGACTTGAAGGTCGGAAGCCGCTGCAAGTAAGAAGGCCGAGAATTACCAGTCTGAGCTGGCATGGAATCTTGCTCGTGCCCTTCTTGAAGATGAAGGACTGTCAGAACAGGCCTATGCTGTTCAACAAGACGCTGAAGCTCAAGAGCTGACTGGAGTTCTTCGAAAACTTGGCACAAAGCATGGCCCTGAAGCGGTGCGCATTGCCTACCGCCTCCATCGAAATCTTGGGCATCCTCGGAAGGGCACGTTGGTCCGCATGCTGCAGGCCAAGAGCAGACCCGAAGGTCATTGCTGCAGCTGAAGCCCTTGAGTGCCCATACTGCAACAAGTTTTCTTCACGAAAGCAATCAGCTCCAGCTCATGCAGAGGGTCCCATGGACTTTAACGAGCAGCTCCAGACCGACACGTTGTGGTTTGATTTGAGCTCAGTTGAGCCTGATGCCCCTTCTGACAAGTCCTCCAAGCGGAAGATTGGCATGCTGGTTATGGTTGATTCTGCAACTCGCTTCATGGCTTTGCGAACCATTCCTGATGAATCCAGCAACTCTCTCATGAAAGCAGTTGAACGTGAATGGATTCGCTACTTTGGCCGTCCGAAGCAACTCAGCGTTGATGAATTGTCAGGATGGGGCAGTGATGCCATGATCCAATGGTCTGGTGACCACGACATCGAGATGAAGATCTCTCCTGGGCGAAGCCATTCACGAACGTCAATTGTGTAGCGAAGACACCAACTCCTTTGCAAAGCACTCTCCATCTTCATGACTGAGAATGGATATCGAGGCCTTGATGGACTTCATGCGGCCCTCAATTGGACAGTGCCCGCATTGAATGTATCCACCTTCGTGAATGGATGCACACCCATGCAGCTTGCAAGCTCTTGGGAAACAGCCCAACATGCCTGGTCTCATCTCTGATGAGCGCACTGGCCCAATTCAACTTCAACAAGCTGAACAAGATCGACTACGACGGCGCCTTGAACTCAAAGCCAGTGCCCACCATGCCCGCGCTGTGGCTGAGATTGACGTCAAACTTCGATGTGCTCTTCTCCGACGCTTTTCAGGTGCTGATGAAGATCTACAGCCAGGTGAACGATGCCTTTATTGGCGAGAAGCTGGCAACAGATTCCACACGGTTCAGTGGAAAGGCCCTGCAACTGTCCAACAAGACCCAGACACTGGCACCATTGACGCCTACTGGCTCGCCCATGGCACTGTCCTCATCCGTGCCGGGCGACAACATGTCCGAAGACTTGTTGGACAAGATGGCCTTGTCAATGGAGCTCAACGTGCTGAACAAGCCTTTAAGGTCTTCGTCAACAGCGAGTTGTTCGAACTGCCGATTTGCGGCGCATCAACAAGCACACCTTGGAGGAACTTGAGGGTGAGATCTCTGACAGACCACCTGATGAGCCATCACCAAAGAAGGCCAAGACTTGTCCTCATCCAGACCAAGGTGTGCAATCAGTGCGATCACTTTCCTTTGAGCCAACTGAACCCTTGGATGATTTGCCCAAAAGTCCTGCTGAAGATCCTCCTCTTCCTGCGGCTGATCCGTCTTCTGGCTTGGACTTGCCAACGGATCCCGGTGTGGACCTACCGGAGGAGTCAAAGCGCTTGGACTTGGAATTGCGCGACTCCACAGAGCCACGATCTTCACAAAATGCCGAAGCAGCACCTTCCAGCGGAGAGGCAAGTTCTGGGCTTGCACCTGAACCTCTTCCACAAGATGTCCGGCCCAACTCCTGATGATGATGACGATGAAAGTGAGCAGCCGACAATTGCGGCAAACAACACCATTACCCAACCTCCAATTCATGATGTCCAATCTCCTAGTCCCAATCTTCCTGGACTGTCCTTTGCTGAACGCCGAGGGCAACAAGAACGGCAAGAAACATCTTGGTTGCGAACTCCCTTGTGGCCACTGGTGCATGATCATCCTGATCCTGAAAGCCCTGGCAAGCCGAAGCGTGCCAGACACCATGAATCGGTCAACATCGCTGCGGAGCTTTTTCCAAATGGCTGTGACGGCTCAACCAACCTTCTGGCCGGATGGCATGATTATAATCCGAAAACCCATGAGATCTACCTTGGGTCCACAGCAGATTTTGGAGCTTCGAAGATGGATTTTTGGTTAGAAACCATGTTTGGTCAAGGGATTGCACTTTTCATGCTTCCGATTTTCCCTTGCCAGCCGACAAGCTCCAGACCACCAATGGCCTGACTATGAGGCAAAACAGCCGCATCATTCTGGTCAACGAGGAGCAGCCTGCCCCTGCGGGTGACGAACCATGGTTCGGAAAGACTCTTTACCCACTGACCAAAGATGCTGCTGCAAAGTTTGGCACAACCTATGTTGGCGACTTGACCAAGAAGTTCAACAACAAAACCATCCGAAGCCGTGGCCACATTTGGTCTGCCCAAGCTTCGCCCAAGAAGAAGAACGTCAAGGACTCAGCTGACCTGAAGGATAGCCGAATGAGTCTTGAAGATCGCTTGGCATTATCGAGGGCAAGAAAGCAGAATTGGCCTCAATTTTTGAAAATCAGGTGTGGGAGATTGAGCTTCACCCTGAGAAGGTCGACTGGAACCGAGTGATGAAGGCACGGTTTGTGCTGAAATGGTCTGCCGACAACAACGGCAACCCGCGTGCGAAGGCGCGTTTGGTTCTTCAAGGATTCTCTGACTCAAACCTTCTTCGAGGAGAACTCGACACCTCATCTCCAGCCTTGAGCCGATCTTCACGGCAGATCCTCTTGGCCATTGCAACTTGCAAATCCTGGTTTCTTTTCATTTTTGATGTGGCGACAGCCTTCCTGCAGGGTGATCCACAGAAAAGAATTTTGCAGGCCCGGATTCCAAAAGATGCTTGCCAGCTGATAGGTGTACCCGCCGGTACCCTTATGCGACTTCGCAAGCCTATGGGCAAGCAGATGCTCCGAGAAATGGTTCCAAGTTGCCCGTAGAAGATTGATTTCTGCAGGGTACCAACCACATCCACTTGATCAATGTCTTTATTTGTCTTTTTCATGGTGATCAACTGGTTTCAATGATCGGCATTCATGACCTCATCGGCGGCGGACTTGAATCCGATGAAGTGTAGCTATGGCCAAGCAAGCCCTCCATGAAAGCTTCAATTTCAAGCATTGGTCTGAAGCGAAAGCTGGTGCTCACTTGGAATTTTGTGGGTGCAGGTTAGACTCCATTGATGGCGGATGGCTGCTACATCAGAAAGAATGTCTTCAGAAAGTCAAGCCACTGACTGTGGCTGATGATGATGAAGAGCGACAGCTCAACACCAAGGAGGTGACCGTGCTTCGAGGACTCCTTGGACACTTACAATGGCCAGCCACCAAAACATCACTACACCTGAGTGCAAGTGTGAGCCTTTTGTGCGGAGAAGTGGGTTCCGCAACGGTTTCCACAGCCACCCAGGTAAACAAGCTGCTGAAATTTGCCAAAGCCAATAATAATGACGTTGGACTCCAGTTTTCTGACCTAGGCCAACTACATGAGCTATGCATGATGGCCCTGAGTGATGCGGCCTGGGGTGTTCGAAGAAACCATGAGCCCCAAGGCGGCTACTTTGTTTTGCTGAAGAGTGTGAAAGCCTTGCAGGGACAACTGGATCAACCCTACGTTGTTCTGGATTGGAGAAGCTACAAGCTCCCCAGAATCAGTCGCAGCAGCCGCAAGTCCGAAGCACAAGCATGCGCTGGTGCAATGGATGCTCTTGAATATCTTTTGATCTCCTGGCATGGATGCGTGACCCCTGGCTTTGAACTTCGCCATTTGGATGTTGAAGGCATTTTCATGCAATCCGCCCTGGTGGTCGATGCGAAGGCTCTCTATGACAGCCTGAAGGCAGAAGTTCCACAGATGCAAGGCGACCGAAGATCGAAGATTGAGGTCATGGTGGTGAAACAGAAAGTGGATGAGATGAAAACAAGATTGAAATGAATTTCATCAGAAACCCAACTGGCAGATGGTTCTACAAAGATCGCAGCATGACAGCTGTTGGCCGACCGTCTTCGGTCCCATGCCTTCTCCCTGCACTCAGACCAAAGTTTTCAAGCTGCAAAGAGGAAGACATTGGCAGAGCGTCAAGCCTCAGCCAGACGCAATGCTATTGGTCGTTTGGTGCACAAGGGAAGCCTTGGTTTTGCGGTGCTGTGGAATCAACTTGGGCCAGTTCGAGGAGATGATTTTTCCGATGATGGTCTTTCATCCTTCAACATCATTTTCATCTTCACCTTTATTGCCATGTTTGCAGCGACGATGGGCAGTGCTTATACAGAATGACAAGGTCCTTGCAGAGACCTTTACTGGTGCACTTCTTTCAAAGAATGTCATGGTCCATGACAAAGACCTTTGCCGGCCTTTTTGTGGAAGCAGGGAGCTGTGCTGGAAGATGTATCAACTCAAACAGATGGCGGTTGTGATCAAACAATCAGACTGCTGAATTGCCGAATCCAAATGCTTGAACAACAGTTGGGCGAACGTGATGAAAGAATTCAAGAACTTGAAAGCCTGGACCATGGTGATTTTTCATCCTTTCTACCGGTGCGCGTTTGTGCCACAAACTTAGAATGTAATCACCCTGTGCTAGGCCAATCTATATGCCGCAGCAGGACACCAATGCCATACCTCGCCGGCCTGTTTTGGCTTTTCCGACGTGATATGCCCTCTGTGAATCACAGAGGGCCCTTTTGAGCCTAACGACATGCTACGCATGCTGAGAAAACAGATCACTTGCTTCTGCATCTTGTGTTAGCACTTAGAGCTGCAGAACACACATCAAGATATCACTTCATATCTTCGCAATTAGTTGATCTTGTTTGGTGATTTGGTTCAGTATGTTTCATCTCTATATAATTCTTGCAATTTGGAGAGGCAGTGATTGCCTTTGTGGAGACAGCCCCTGCGGCTGCGCGCAAAGACAATTTGAGTTTCTTGGCAGCCATCAAGGCATGTGCGCGGGGACAGCAGCACTCGTTCACCCAGCAAATGTTGAAGACCATGGAGAATTTGAAGGTGGAGAAAACAAAGGAGATCTACACAGCTGCAATGGGGTCTGCCAATGATGCCTTTGGGCAAGGACTCGAAGGTGGCTGGGAATGGTCTTTGACTTTGCTGAGGGAAATGCGCAGCACTGAAGTGGAGGTAGATGCTGTTGCCTTGGGAGTGGTGCTTTCAGTATGTTTGCGAGCCCGTTGCTGGGAAGTTGCGTTGCAACTTGCTGATCTTGCCCCTCGCCCCCTGTTTAAGCACACCCTTATTGAACATATTGGAGTTTGATGGGCCCTCACCAAACCAGAATTCACATGGACCCTAGGAAATAACATGAAATAACCTTATATTGCAACGCACGCACGCGCTTGCTCGGAACTGTCATTGCGAATTTTGTTGTGGAATGCATCTTACGTGCAAAAGCAATCCCTTTAACCTGACAGGAGTAGGTCACTGAAAGGACCTGAAAAAAATTGAAAGCTGCCATCACCATAGCCAGTCCAAAAAAGATTGAATCGGAAGCTGACCCTTCCCTTTCAACGAAGCCATATCGCTCCCAGCTCCCAACCTGACAGATTGCGAAAGCCATGCAAAATTGCGAGAAGTAAAATCAAGTTGTTTGAAAACGGCATGGTGGTTCTTGGGTTAGCCACTGCCCATTTCCGAAATTGAAGTGTACATGAAATCGGTAGCAGATACGTGACAAAGGCGTCCCTTCTTCATATCACCATCGAAAAGCAGTGTCTTCGTTGGTGGATGACTGCCAGACCATGCATCCAACCCCTGCATGGACAAATTATAAGAGTCCTGTAACATCTTTTAACTAACTAGATTCGAGAAAAAAAACAAGTAGAAGTTTTACATCTCTTCGGATGGTTCACACACACACGCGCATATATATATATATATAACATACATATTTCAGAACATGTTTTAACATGTTTTAACCAAACGACTTCTTAACAACACGTTGGAATAGTACAATAGTATGCACAAATTGGTACAAATGGTGTCACCAATTGATCACACAATTAAGTTGTACACCAGAATCATTCTACATATTTCTACACAGAAATTGAAGATGTTGAAGTTTAGGGTTGAAGGTGCCGTGCAGTTTATCCAAACTGCAGCTAAGGCGATGGACTCAGGATCGCTTCTAGCAAGCACAGGGGCAGCTGCAGTGATCGCAGGTCATGTGAGCGGCTGAGATGGACAGGACATGACAGCATAGAATGGGTGGAATAGGTGGGATTGGTGGAATGAGTGGGCTTACGTTGGCTTTCATTCTCTCTCAAGAGCAAATCAACCCATACAAACACATCATGGCGAGACATGGGAAATTTCTTCTACTATTATTTTTTCAAATCTCAAAACTTTCTGCGCATCTCCAGATTGAATAACTTTGATGTATTGTCTTATGAGTCTTATGTATAGCTTGCAAATCTCTTGTTTCATGTTTTGTTCCTTCGGTTTCTTGTTGTTTCGGAGTTTGAGGCGCTGGGCAGATCGTGGCAAAGATCGCTGGCATGTTTCGAAGGGCTGCCGTCCAAGCTTCGGACCACCGTCGTGACCGTCAACCCGGCGATCAACGCTTTCTCTTACGATTCTTACGATTCTCATGGTGATACGAATGCAACCTGGGAGGCAGCTGCATATAGCTGCAGGGTTACCCTGGGACTTTGAACGTGAAACCTGGCAGATGTTGACATGCAGACTTTCCGATGAAATTCTATTTGCATGTCACGTGAATCAAGAAGATGTTGAACAGGGATGAAAAACACACTAGGTCCAGGATGATCTACCACGGTAGCAAGTTGGAAGCAAATTCCAGTGTTGGGGGTTTCTATGCTCTTTGAATTGAAGGCAGCCGTGCAGCTCTACACTCACGCAGACCTTGAAGGCGTGAAACTAGACACTTTCAGTCTGACTCCAAGGATAGACAAATGGACAAATGCAAGCCTGGATAAGTCGTGCGATGTTGTGATTGAATTGTGTCGAAACATGATGAAACATGGTCCAAACATATCGAAAACTTTCACTGCAAAACTCGGTGGAAGCACATAATGGAACCCCACTTTGAGGCTTGAATTCTGCTGTCAGCGCCTGTGCAACTACTGGCCGGTGGTTTGTAGCACTGCTTGCTCGGGTTGGCAGGTTTGACATTTTCCCTTCAGACTTGCTTTCGTTTTTGGCTTGTCACTGTCCTGCAAATGTGGAAGAAGCCAGGCATTCTGTTTGATGCGAGCTGCTCAAAGTGATGCATTGGAATGCGATCCACTGTGCCAACCTTATGACAAATTCCGTGGCTTCAACAAATTTGGTGCCGCAAATTGTATGCTACGTGTTGATTGTTTCGATGATTTTCTTTGCCGAATCTGCCTGGGGCGAGGACATACAATTCAGCACTGGGCGCTGCAGGCTCCAGACTTATCACAGCCATCATTGCTATCGCTCTTACACACTGAAGAACTGCGCTTTCATCTTGGCATTTCCCGGTATCTCTTCATATCTCTGCATACTTAGGCCAGGGTCTCTTTTGGGCAAAATCTTTGGATTTGCTCCAATTGTGTGCAGGTGCAGGACAGAATGGCACTGATTCAGACAAACTTGCGAGCGCCAGAGAAATGCAATCCCAATAAATCAAAAAGCACACTTCACACATCTTCACACATCTCAATCGTGCTGTTTAATGGATTTTGATTTTGATGCTGTTTGCCTATTTAGTTGGAAAGGAGTCGAACCCGGCGTTGCTGGCTATGCGGCATCACTGGATGGATGCTGCCACGGTCGTGGGTGGCGGTTGGCCTTGTCCCTGGGTCTTCGAATGGACCGAGATCGAGTCGAGCCTCACGCAATGAGCCAGAGCTTGCTGCTTTCTGAGTGCGAGCAGCAGGGGCTGCAAAATATTGAGCTGGATCTTCTCGACATGTTGCCTCGTATGTTGCCTATTGGTCCTGTATAGGTCCTATTGCCTTGTCTCACTTGTGATTCCAGCAGCTTCCAGCAATCCTGAAGGGATGGCAGGTGATGGATTAAAAAGGAGCTGTAGCATGCTGTGGCCAAGACCTGCTGAGACATTCTGCAGCTCAAAGACTTTCCACAAGCTGGACTAGAAAGATTCAGGAAGACCGCGAAGATATGCCATGATGAAAGATGAAATCACGGCAAGAAAGCTCAGGGGTGGTTTAAAAGGGGTTTGGCGATGTGCCATTGGAAGGCTCTTCGAGTCTTTTCAAGCAGTTCTGACTGGCGTCTGAAGGGTTTGGGTCCCAGCTTTCGTTTTCCTTCTCAATTTGCATCAGAAAGTCTGCGTGGGTGTGCCATGGGTCGCGGCAGCAGGTGATTTGACCTCTCTGAACAGCACAATGACAGCTTGCCGGAATGCTGCCCGCACCATTCTCAACGATCTCTGCGCCTACCACTCCAGACAGCATGAAATTTACCAACTTAGGAGCCATTAGTTTAGATAGTTTAGATAGTTTAGATAGTTTAATTCATGCTAGATTATTCAGAGCATCTGTGCTTAGCTTTATCATCGCCAGGATGGCGCCCATGACTTTGACAACCGCTTTCTTTTGCAGTTGGGCAAAGGTTGGGATGCTGCGCTCGACCTCTTCCAGGACCGGACTGGGACCCATCAGCTCCAATCATGTCCCATCCTGGTCATTCATTGTCACATGTTGTCTGACCCCATCATGTCCCATCCATGCGCACAGCACTGTTTGATGCTTCGGATGAATTCCATGCCAAGGCTCAGCGTCTTGCCGAGCTTGATGGGGTTCTATCTGAAGCGTCCTTGGACGCAAGGAGCCCATATTGACTGGGCTTGCATTTACACATATTGCGCAGTAGATCGGAGCAGAAACATAATCCTTACTTCTTCTGACACTGGGCCTCAGCTCTATAGTTCTCCATATTGTGTTGAGATGTTGAGGTCATAAGCTTCAATATCACAGCTGGTGCATATGCGTCGTCGCACTCTTGGCAGAATGCAGTGGCATGTCTGAAGGCGCCCTGAGAAGTCCTGGGAAGTCATTTTTCGGCCATGGCAATACCAGGTCTTGCTGTAGATGCCAGAAGATGCCAGAAGTTGTTTGTCAGAATGTGAGTGTCTTGAGCCGGAGCCACAGCCAGCCACAGCCACGGTTCTTCTCCAGTTCTCGAGTTTTGGTTCCCAGCTGGCCAGGAGATGTGCAAAGCAACGCTTCGTCCAACGTCGGCAACGTTCAACACCCTTATGACTGCGTGCGCAAACTCAACACTTTGTTATGGCTGTTATGGACTACACGGACTACACAGACTAATGTCAAGATTGACACAATTTGTCACATATTGACACCGATGCTGCCAATTCGCTATAATTTGCTCAAAACCTGCGCGAAAAGGTTGAGGAAAATAAGAAAGATTGGATGAAGTGACGTCTTTATCATCTTTATTCTCAGGTGTTTTGTTTTTAGCATCTTCCTGTTCTTTTGCCAGTGTTCAACTGGAGTACCTTTGCGAGGTGCGAAAAGTCTCAACACTGGCAGCGGGCACTTTTTCTGTACAAAGACATGTTGCAGTTTCATCTCGAGGCAGCCGTGGAAGGACTGCTGTTGAAATAGACAAACATGTATACTGTATATCAATGATACTATAAAGGTAACCAAAGGATACCAAAGGTATTCAATATATACATACATTATATAATTTTATATACACATAATGGTTGGAAATTCTATACTTATCGAAGGAAGTTTAGAAGTCAAACTTCCGACAATATGGACAGATTAAAAGCAGAGCAGGGCAGAGGCAGAGAGAAGAGAAAGATTAGAAGAGAGAAGATCAGAAGAGAAAGAGTCAGAAGAAAGAAGATGCAGATGCGCGAAAAGGTAGGAAAGTCGCGAAACACTTT
>Ga0126342_10002419_pt1 | contig 29072 bp, 30 predicted proteins | sample Cyp1metagenome_FD_92528 | JGI IMG/M metagenome (GOLD analysis project Ga0126342, IMG submission 92528) | Coral microbial communities from Lord Howe Island, Old Settlement Bay, Australia - Cyphastrea 1 metagenome | ecosystem: Host-associated > Invertebrates > Cnidaria > Coral ... | reverse complement strand
TCATATAAACACCCTTGAGCTAGGGCTTATCCAGGGTGTTTATCTTCGACTGCGTTTTGGCAATGACACGTCCTCTGAAAGTGAGGAGGATGACTGACCATGCCATCTGAGATCAAAAAAGATGAGCGAGCGAACTGATGGGGGGATCCCAGGAGATATGAGGTATTGCTATACAGCGTCTTCGGAAGTTATGTTCATATTCACAGTCTTTCTTGAAGAAGCTGTAAATACCACGTGTTTGGATCGTTTGGGTATATATATTATATATATATATTATATATATATTATATATATATTATATATATATTATATATATACACACATAATTAATTATATGGATTGCAACAGTTTTGCCAGCTTGCCCTTTGCAACATCACAGGCTGGTCACTCTCCGTTCAAAACTATGCCTTCGAAGAACAGTTTCCAGCTGCATAACCGAAATGGGGTCCACTATGAGTTTGGGCCGAAAATTTTGCCCAACCTTTGCCCATCAGTGTTCAGCTGTCAGCTCACTTGGGCTATGGCGTTGGGCACCACGCGTTGCTTGTGCATGCGGGTGAAAAGGATGGTCCTCAGATGTCCTCAGGGATTTCTTGGGAAGAGAGTGCATTTGTTGGTTTACTCATGACCAGAGCCCTGGCAGCTCTTGCGATAGTTCCATTTGGCCAATTTGGCCTATAGATTCTATATACTTGTCAAGTGCACCTCTACCATTTCGTTCGTTGAAAGTGTTGTATCCAACTCCGCGTTCAGAGTGAGACTAGGTGCAGTGGTATGTTGATGATGGCTGAGGTCGGCGCTATCTCACCCGTTCAGATTCGCGACAGCTCTGGATGAAGCCTGCCTTTTGGAATGTGTTGGCAAAGGTTGTTTCCTGTTTCTTGCTGACCAAACTCCAAACCTTGTGTTGTGGTTGAACAAACATGACAATAATAGATAGATATAGATAGTGTAACAAGGATAGTAACAATCATCATCATATACATATTACCTTTACAGTATGAGCGGAATTCATTGAATCAAAGTGGAAGGAAACCACATGGAGTATGGAAAGCCGGTAAAGTCGCATAGTTCCCCATCAAACAAGTGATTCCCAGAGTCCCTTCTCTCAGGTCAGCCTTTATGCATTGATGTGATGCGACCATTGGCCACCGCTCAAGTGGCAATACGCGCAGAAGAGCTGCGATACTCACTGCCACTGAACGGATGCATCAAAGCCTCTTGCCTTGAGCTGAATCATCCGATGAATCCGATAAAATGCGTTAAATACATGCATTGCTCGCGTGACTCTATGCATCTCTATGCATTTCAGCAAGGCCACAAATAGGATGCTCTTTGATTATATACACATATATAAACATAAGATGTCATTTCAGCAGAAGTGTTGAGAAGGACCCCACAGACAGAGCGAGTCAATGATGCAAAACATTGCAAAACGAAGTGGTCTGGGTCCAGAAGTTCTGAGTTGCTGATTGAACCGTGTTTGATCTCTGTTTCCTGAGGACATGGCTGTATGTTTGAAGGTTAAGCCGGCCAAGCCTGGAAAAGCGGCCTTGGATAGGAATATAGAAGGATGGGAATCTTGGGAGACCATGGGAGGCCCCAAACATGCTTTTAGCATATCTTAGCATATCTTAGCATTGCTTCATACCTCATGAGGGCAGAGTCATTGTTTTCCGGCTTGTCTTCAGGAGGGCCAGCGGAAAAGCTGTCGGCCAGCTTGAAAGATTCCACGGCAGTGACCAGGGACCGTTTGCTTTACTCGGCTTTGCTGCACTTTAACTTAGACTGAAGATCCGAACAGGCCAATCAGGGGCCAATCAGGTTATGCGTTGGTTTGATGCTGTTGGATGGACGCCAGATGTCGTTTCGAAAGCGTCAAGTGTGCAACCACAATGCCATAATATGGAACAAGAGTATGGCACCAGTCATAGCACTCAGTGGAGATATGTAAAGCTGCCTTCAACTATTTCCATTTTGAGGAAGAATGCGGCAAAACGTTGTTCTTCCTCTGCCTTAAGCTCATCAGAAGCCCGTCAGAAACCACCACATCCGCCCAGCGGCAGGACTACCTGGAGCGCCACAAGCTCCTGCAGTATATCCAGTCCATGCTGCACGCTGTCATCCAAGCAAAGCCGCATGAGACTTGCACCAAGCCGTGAGATGGCGATATGAGATGCACATTGTCAATCCTACGGATCCTATGGATCCTATGTGATACAGTAATCATAATCAGAATGAACCAGACAGCAATGGAAATCCTGTAGGATTCACATATATTCAGTCACATTAATTTTTGGATGCTCACATATTTCTATTATATATGTTTTCCCTGCGTGTGGCTGTGCGTGTTTTGCTTGTTATTCGTCATGTCCTTCTGCGCTCAGGATCCATTCCCTTTCATGATGGCCCAGCTTGCTGCTGCGTGCGCACGGCCTTCGAGAAGAGCTAGGAGAAACCCAGAGAGCCAGATTGAAACAGACGTACACATAAATATAGATAAATATATATATATAATTATATATAATTACAGAATATAACTATTTATGATATAATAATATATTATATGTAATTAATGTCAAGTTAGGATTATATATATCTACTAGGGATTAATCAACCACCACACAGGAAAAATGTTTTGGCAATACTAAAATGGATTGGCCCCCGCTGATTAATCAAGGGGGGAATCACCCGATTGAACAACCACCACACAGAAAATCCACTTGTTTTTTTAGTTTTCTTCTAGGTTTAAAAGGAATATCAATTGAAAGTAGATTGATATCAATTCGAGATTGATCTCTTATGACTTGAACTTACGAGGTCGATTATTTAGGGGTTGAACCTTAGCAGAACCTTCTTGGTAGGTACCTACCTAACTTATCCTAACTTGAGATTATATATGTTATCTATATATGTATATGTTAGATAGAAATATATAGAAAGCAAGAACCGATATTAGTAGAAAAGGCTTGAACCAGGGAGCAAACATGGTGTCTAGACACCAGCAGTTTCACCGGTTTTCGGATCTTTGATGGGATGAGCGAGGAGACATAGCTGTCCCAGCCCAGCACAACCTCCCAAGGACTTGAGTTGTTCGTCACAGGGAATGGTAACTGAACAGCATTGACATGGCAAGCCTCAACATGTGCGGATAGCTCAAGAAGTGCTCCCTAGATGTGTTAGATGTGTTACTGAGGGAGTTAATGATGTTAATGATGTTCCGCTCGCAATCCCCATTTGCAGGAAGTGACTGGAGGGAGCCCGGTAACTGGGCTTTAAAATCTTGGAGTGGTGGCTTATTTACTCCAGTTTGCCTTTGACATATTTCAAGATATTTTAAGATATTTTAAGTATCTTTGGGTTTTCGGATGTTTCGACTATGTTGGACATTGTAGACGTCACATTCGTGGAGTTGTTCAGTTTGACCTATGTAATACATCATTTCAATACTCTATATATATATATGTGTGTGTACCATATATATATATACACTATATATATACACACTATATATATACAATATATATATATACACACTATATATTATATATATACACTATATATAATTTGTATATATAGATGGTACTAAGACAGCCTGTGACTTCCAAGATATTTCCACCAAGATCCAAGGACTTGGAGCTGGCCTCCGACCCTGGCTGTGTCCCATCGGTGTGGCGGCCCAGTCACGGCCGCCATGGCCGCCACGGCCACTCCGCTGGACATGGGATCAGCTGAGGTGGCCAGCACAACGTCAGGGGCACCGGACATCTTCTCAGATCCTGGTTGCCACCAAGACGTCCAAAAGGAGGTTCAGTTATGGAGTCAATATGTCATCAATGATCATCAATGATCATCAATATAAGATATTGAGCACAATCTAAGATCTAAGAGATCAATGATGTTCAATCAGTGTTCAGAATCATGTGCGAAGCAGGTCAATATGGTCGAGGAGTCTTCGATGGAGCCGCGAGAAGCACTGGCTTCTCTCCCATGGCAAGTTGAAGCTCCACCAAAACCAGCTGTGCAACTGGAAGTCCACAACCAAGTGCTATCATGGCATATCATGGCTATCATCAGCAACCCACTGAATATAAGATTCCATGATAAGATTCCATGATTTGGAAAGGATGAAGACGATGAAGGTGACCCTCAGAATTGAAAGATGTTGGAGATATTCCAAGGTCCAGCGACGACCCAGTGTAGATGGCAAGGCGGATGGATTCAGATTTCTTCGGACAGGGCTGCATCTCCAGCGACGAACCAGTGCAGATGGCAAGGCGGATGCATTCAGATATATTCGGACAGGGCTGCATTTGGTTACATTCTGCTCCTTTATCCTCCATGAGCCTTTCGTTGACTTGATTCCATTTACAGGGGAAGTCATTGGTGGCTGTTCCACCAACCAAGCAGGAGCCGGCAGATAACGCGGGAAGAGATGGGCTGCGTATGTTTGTGCCATCTTCGGCTCCTGGCTTAAGAAACATGTGAAATCCCGTCCACCTTGCCCCAATGCAGTACTTATAGACGGGCATCTATTTAGACATCCTGAAAACCAGGTTGAAAGATGTTGAAAGTTTAGTGAGTTAGTTTCAATACATGGAAATACTGTGCAGCCAGTTAGTTCCACGGAGTCTCTGAAGTAAAACATGTCGGCTTGAACTGGAGCTGGAAATGGTCGAGTTTAAGACGGTTATGGCTGGTCAGGTCGGATCTCAGCTGGTGTAGTTCAATGCGATTTTCTGTCGCTGCTCATATCGTTTGGAATCATCCAATGTCTGCCGCTAGTTTCAGAAGCAAGAACAGTTGCAAGTTTACAGAACAATGTTCCATATCTTCCCCCATGTTTTCGAATGCTCAGCTCCAATCCATGCTGATCTTTGTTTTGGGCAGGAGTCCATAGCTAGCAAAGCAGTTGCAAGGGAGCTCATTTCTGAGGAGCGCTGGATGTGCTGGGGCAGTTGCATGTGTGATTTCGACCTTCCCTTTCCCTGCCATCCAGGACAACAAGAGTCAGAGTGGAGAGCAGTACAATGAGTAGCTCGGCTTTGGCAAAGCCATGGATGGACACAGACTGAGCGGCCGTGCATGCAGGCTGGCAAGGCTTCGCGGCAATCTACGACGGCAACTGGAAGAGGCTGTAGAAGACGGAAAGTTGGCGAGACACTCAGTGATAGCAGTGATACCTACATCAAATGATTTCAATTGCCTCATCAGTACCTAATGTATATACAGTAGTATGTTTGGTAGATTTTATGTTTGGTAGATTTTATGTTTGGTAGATTTTATGTTTGGTAGATTTTGGCCGTATAATCCTTTTTTGATCATCAACCAAGTGGTGTTTTCGAGAACTGGGTAGAACTGGCTTCAAGTCCATAGGTGAGCGCAGTGGAAAAAGCTGTGAGCCTGATGACTGGTCAAGAGGATGACGAGGCCTCGGAGATGCGAGTTCTTCGCATCATGTCGCATTTATACATGGACTATCATTGTGCACCGTTTCATTTAGGGCCAAGGGAAGTAGATAACCCAACTACGCTGAACATGTATGAACATGTTGCTTTTGGTACCACTTGCTGCGAGATCTCATAGGACCTCAAAAAGTTGTTCCTCAGACTTGCCGGGCACATGCTCTTCCATTGCTATGCGTATTTTGTTTATGTTGGATTGTTCTCGATGGTTCTCTCGGATTTTCAATATGTCAGAACCATTGGTTGCGCAAATCATAAGCATTGTAACTTGGACATGTTTTTGCTCATTGAATCATTCAGACTTTCCAACGCCCGAAAATATACGAAGGTCCGAATACGCAGAGAACTGGTACAACTGAAGATTGAGCACAAGGAACTGAGCCTCTACTCGGACAGGTTGGAACTGCACTTGAGAGATTTGGTGAGTTTGATACAAAAGGCCCTCATGCGTGAACAGCGGCTGGAATATCCTTCACGAATGCTTAGAGCACGACAAGTATTTTGGCAGCTGCAGATGCATAAAAGATGCATATCAAATTGATATTGTGATATTACTGTATAGTACTGCATTATACTGCATATGATATGATACAATACATATATATATACATATAGTACGTGTGTGTGAATAATCCTGCATGCTCGGGAGTGTTCAAATTGATTCTGTTTCTTGGATCTGGAATGCGACCCGGAGGTTGAAGCGTGACCTCCGGGAACTGAGACGGGTGAACTTGGACGTACGTCGGCGCTTGGCGCAGCTCAGCATGAGCAGACCGAATGCCGAGGCAATGGCAGCACCAGCCGTGACCTGTTGAAGCGATATAGCCTGATATCACTATTTTATCGATTTTGAATCAGCCATGAAGTTAAGTGAAATCATGTGAAGTCATTTAGTTCGCAGATATTTGAGGATGAGGATGAGGATGATGCTGTCCTAGATCCTAAATTGACGTCACGGGGACATGTCAGCTAAAGAGACTTCTTTAAGGGTCCGGTGCTGGCGTAGAATCAGCCACCAAAACTTGAAAACTTCTCCATCGCAGTTCGGGGACAGAACATTTGTCCCCATAGGCCAAAAGATGCCAGCATTTGCCAAAGTTGCAATCAAAAGTGATGCAGCATGATACAGCGGATTGCAATGGATTGCATAGAGAAGTGACATGAAGTGACTATCCCTATACTTCCTGAGACGTATTCGCAATGCCACAGGCAAAGAGACATGCAACTTGCGAGGTTTCACAGATGAGCTTCGATTTAGTCAGCTGATGCGGTCAGACATATTCTTGAAATATATCGACATTGCATGACATGGCATGCTTGCCACACCTATAAGCGGGATCCCACGTGCTGCAGAGTGAAAGCTCAGAAAGCCACTGTAGTCCTGTCACTTGGCCATGGCACTTCAGGAGATGGGGCTTCTGTTTGACCTTGTGGGGGCGCTTTCGATCGCTTTCGCATAGGTACCCGATTGGTTTGTCCCTTAAATGATTGCTTGATGCTGGAGCCAGTCAAACCAAGGTTTTATAGACTGTAATTCTGATGACCCGATAGCTGTTTGCCCCCGTTTGGCAGTTTGGCGTGTCCATGAAATTTCCGAAAGCCAATTTCAAACGGTTCAGTGAAGCATGATGCATGGAGAGTCTGAGTCCCCTACCGACAAAGAAAATGATGAAGACAAAAGATGAAAAAAGGAAAACAACTCCGCCGGAAATACAATTTAATCATGATGATAATCATGCGATTTTTGTTTGAAAACGCGGTGATTTATGCATGTTAATATGTTGGAGAAGGGTGAAATTGCAATCACATGCCCATTATACAGCCGATTATTTTAATAATTAGATGATTTGTATTGTTGGAGGTGGGCCCAGGGCCAATTGAGGAGCCTCGTCGCTGGATGCCAGTGCTTGCTGCCACCACGGCAGCATCAGCCACCGCCTTTGTGGCAGGCACCGGCCGCTCAGGCAGGAAACGAAACTCCAACACTGAGATATATATTGAAATAGTATTGGATATTGAAATCCAGGATCCTATGGCCTGTCAAGATTTATCATCACTCATATATCTCATATTCACTTATCATTTTTGTTCCCTATTGGAATGCCATCAATCGTATCCATCAATGGCGAGCTCTCCTCTACAGCTGTTGGCCCGAGGAAATAATGAAAGACATGGGCAAATCCAGAGGCCCCTCAGTGCATATGAGGGCTCCCATAGCTATTCAGCTGGTGGTTCTAGAAGCACCCAACTGGGGTCATGGTACCAGTCACATAGTCATACAAACCGCCTTAAAACCCACTCATGAACCCAGCGAACACTTGGTTAAGTTAAGGTGAAATGAGGTGAAACATCAGTTTAAACACCCATAAAGATCCATAAAATCCATGAAGCCAGCTCAAAAGTTGCTTAAATATTGGTTAAATGTGGTTTAATGAGGTGAAATGACACAGTGCAACAATCCTTCGGACCCTGATCCATTGCAGGCGCCCCAGCACGGCCTGTGGCTCCCGCGGCTCCCGCGGCTCCGGCGGCTCCCGCCCTGCGGGGAGCACCACACGTTGCAACGTCGAGCTCGAGCCTCGCGGCGCCGGCCGTGCTGGGCCTGGGCGGCTTGGGCGTGTGCGGAGCATTGGCGCGGAAACAGCGGAAAGGAGGTCAGAAAGGATGGGAAGACTTGAGAAGACTTGAGAAGACTTGGGAAGACTTGGGAAGACTTGGGAAGATGGAAGTGTGGAGGAACCAGAAATTTCCTTGATATATCTTGATATATAGGAATATGATGTAATGTTGGATACTGATTTGTGTAGGGCTCTCCCAAACAATTTAGGTACGGTATTATCTATTATTCAAAGTTTTCTTGGGACCAGGTCTAGGGAACTCAGGATGATTAACTTTCGTAAGGATTTCAATTGATGCCAATCTACGTTCAATTGATTTTCCTGTCAAAGTAAGTCTAACAAAAGTCGGACTAGTAAGGATTTCAAGTCGTTGAATCTACCTTTGATTGATGTTCTTTTATAATTTAAATGAAATCTAAGGATAAGTAGGGATTTCAATTCATGTCCATTTGCGTTCCATTAATTTTCCTTTGGAATCGAAAAGGACTCTATTGATACGTAAGGGCTTCAAGTGAAATCGATCTACTTTCAATTGATTTTCCTTTGACATTTTAAACCTTAAAGAAATCCAAGGATAAGTAAGGATTTCAATGATTTTCAATGTATATCAATTTTCTTTCAATTATTTTCTTTTTCACCCTAAAAGAAGTCTTAGGATAAGTGAGGATTTCAGTTTATATCAATCGACTTTCAATTGTTTTCTCTTTTCCTAAAGGAAATGGAAATCTAAGGATAAGTAAGGATTTCAATTTCAATGTATATCAATCTATACATCAATTCTTTTTTTTTACACTAAAAGAAATCTATATAAGGATAAGTAAGGAGTTCAATTCACATCAAACAGTTTTCAATTCATTTTCCTTTTGAACCCAAAAGAAATCTACGGACAAGTAAGGATTCCAATTCATATCAGATTGCTTTCAATTCATTTTGCCTTCGAACCCGAAAGAAATCTAAGGACAAGTCAGGATTCCAATTCATGTCAATCTACGGAAACATACCCCAAGAAGGGCCTGGACCTAAACGATATTTTTTCCTTGGACCTGTTTTTTTCTTCTGAAAAATGGGGTCTGACTTTTTTCCGCAATAGCGTTCCACCTAAACAATTTCAGGAGACTGAATTATGTTGGAAAAACTTTTTACAATAGGGCCTCATCGCACTAATCGGTATACTACATTAATACATGTAGGAATGTGACAGAATATATGATATATATATATATATACATAGGGTATAATATCAGGAAAATATTTGCTGGGAGAGAGAGAGAGAGAGAGCGAGTAAGAGCATCTAGCTTACAATGATGTATAATTAATGTGGAATAATCATCATCTACAGTGAAGAAGGGTTTGTGGAAGAGCATGAAAGATGGTCTCGTGAAACAATTGGAATGGGGAAGTGGCGCTCATTGTGTTCCACTATTGCCTGATGACAGGTGTGACTGCAAGGAAAGCTACCATTACTGCAAGCATGGAGACGCAACCGGCCGTCGAAGAAGAGGCCTGGGCGTGGGCCAAAAAGGTCAGAAAGTATAGGTGGAATGCATTTGGCGCATTTCTAAATCTAGCATAGTCCAAAAGTGTCGCATCATTTGACCATGTCCAAGCCTATGCTGGAAACGAAAGCAAGACATCTTTCTCATACAGTATATATACTGTTCTGCACCGGGTGTAGCTCAAGCACTTCAGGACTCCACCCCTGTGAAGAAGACATCGGTGCTGGTGCTTGGTGCTACCGGTACCATCGGGCGACAGATTGTCCGGCAGCTGTTGATGCTTGGATGATTTTGATGGATTTGAAATATTGAATGGTTCTAAGTATTCTTCTTTGTTGGGGGAAACCGTGTCATCCAGATTCTATGTCAGGAGAGTGCTAAAGCCTCTGCAAAATTAGAAAATTAGGTAGTGCTTGATGACTTTGGCATCCAGTTGCGTGCACTGAGGAATGCAGGCTACTCCGTGCGCTGTATGCTGCGGAATCGTGCTGACCGACCTTTCTCATTCTTGGTGGAGCCTGGGCACGAACTGATGCAGCTTGAGAGCAGGCGGTAAGCGGATTGATGGAAAAACATGAGATCTGAGGATTGGGGCGCAACAGTGGTGGAAGGCTCCCTGCTCCGACCAGACACTTGGCCTCATAAGACATACATACTATATATATATAATATAATATAATATAATATTATATTATATTATAGTATACTATAGTATATTATATTATATTATAGCATCATATAACCATGTAGCATACAACATGTTACAACTAGAAGGCTTTTAATTAGACAATTCTTGAGACACAAGGAACCGTATACCCCATGCGTTGGTCATGGTGGCCAAGGGTGGCCCTAGGGTTTGCCATCCAGGAGAGCTTGCCCAGTGCATTGGTGGGCGTTCACACCGTCATTGACTGTGCAACCGCGCGGCCAGAGGACGATTGATTGTTGATGATTGTTGACTTCATCAGATTGTGTCAGTTGCTGGCTTCAATTCTGCATACGAATTTCCTTTTCAAGAACTAAGAGGCAATGTCAAGCACCCGAAAGACTGGAAATTTGATTCTGGCTATGCCATGCAACCGTAAAATCTCAAGTTAGGAAGGCAAAAGCCATCGCAAATATTATCTATCAATCCATCAGCAAGTTGTTGTCAAACATTGTTGTTTGCCACCCATGTGTGTCAAATTCGGACAGATGCAAAGAAAATCGGACTCTGCGCCATGCAGGAAGACGTCTACAATATTGATTGGGAGGGCAAGAAGCGACTTATCCAGTGCGCCAAAGAGATGAAGATTCAGCGCTATGTTTTCTGCAGCATCAAAGACTGCGACAAATATCAGACTGCGGCTTGGCGCTAATGGAGACACATCATGTTTATGGTGTTTGTTCCTGCAGATGCCCTGTTCAAAACTGCAAAGTAAGTTTTCCGGATGTGTGTGGAAGGATCGGCGGTTGCTTCCAGACTGAATCTGTTCTTTTTTGGCTGCCCATTCTTGCAAAATACTGCTACTCACACAAGTCAGACTGTTGCCATTTCCTGCCATTTTCCTGTGACTTCCCAGCACGATGGCATGAGGTGCCATTGATGCAGATCAAATATTTGACGGAGAAATTCCTGAAGGACAGCGGGTCACTTGGCCTCAGTTTTTTGAATAGATGCACCATGATGCACCCATGGGTGACGATCTTCGCCATGGAGACTTTGCCAAGGATTCGCCACACCATCCTCCGGATCAGCGGCCTGATGCAACCACTCATTTCGCAGTATGCAGTGAGTCGCCTGGCGACCTCATAGATGTGAAGGTAGCAGCAGCAATATGCAGCAATGGTTCCTGAATGTTCTTGGTACATCGCTTGTTTTGTTGATGTCAGTAGAAAGATTCCAGCTTGCATTGACTGCAGCAACGCCGGTATTACAGTAAGTGTAGTCAGGCAAGCACGGTGTTTACAGCAGCAAAGGAATTGAGGCACTCCTCACATGTACCACAGTAACTGGCTTTTTTATCTTATTTCAATTAATTATTTCCCTATTCATATCTATTCATTCATTTATTGCTGAGGTGTTCTGGACGATCAGAAGGTCTGGGGAGATGATGGCAGCATGCCGGGCATTGCGTACATCGATTCCCAGGATGTTTCTCGCATGATGGCATCTGCTATGATCAAGGACAGGCTCCCCGGAAAAGCACAAGATATAGTATCACCATTGTGTTACAATTCTATGCCATATTATTGCGCACATATAATCTGATATCCTACTTGCATGTATGTATATATAGATATATATATATATATATGTAGATGGGATGCAGGATGAGGCAACTCACAGCAATGACATCCGACCGCAACGTGTTTTTCCCCTCCCCAGGAGCGCACCGTGGGTCAGACGCTGACTTTGACGGGTCCCAAGGTTTGGTCCACCAATGACGTGATCAAACTCTGCGAGGCGCGGGCAAGGGCTGGAGAACATATGAGACTCACTTGGCAAATGAATATGATATATATATATATACATACACAATATAGCTATAGGATTAAAGATGATTATCAGATGATTAAAGAATTAATCAAAGATAGTCAAAGGGGTAGTACAATAATTGGCTTGTGCACATTTTATTATTAGATATTGATCTGCATGCACAAACCACATGCTTCATTGCAGTTGCTAAAGGTCTTTTGCCAACTTTTACCACCTGTGCCATGAAGATTCACTATATGGGGGCCGTCAGCATCCTCAGCGAAACTCCGGCTGAAATCAATGCTCAGGAGCTCTCCGGCAGGGACGCAGATGTCAATGTAGTCTCCAATCAACAGATGCAACTCACCATGGCAGCTGCAGGCAGGATCCCGGTTGAGCAATGTAGGTGAAACACTGCGATATCTAGAATATAATATAGTATGATCTAAGCCTAAGCTATATCAAAGTCGTCATGAATCTATACTCTTTATTTTCAGCATTTGTTTTTTGAAGAGCTCCTTTCAACTGATTCAGCTACAATGCCCCATGACATAATGTTTAGCAGCTTGCGCTCGAAGGTTGCTTCGACTGGACCGTGGATGTGGCGGAGCGATTGAAATTTGTGGAGGTCCAACTTGTTTTCTCAAGTTTGGCTATGTCTGGCTTGTGTATGTTTATCGGATTTATCGTTGTTTCTTGTGTGTCCATCTTTGGGAGACTTGTTTAATTTAGATGTCAACAGCTAGCAGCATCTGAGCCAGAGGTGAACTTTGTTGTCAATTGCCTCAGGTGAACCAACAAGGATCTCCTGACTCGCCCATGCTGATGACAGAGGCCTTCCCAGATTCCCAGATGTCAATCCTGTGCTTCTCTGATTCTCCAATCCTTTGTCCAAAAGCTCGCGATCATCCTCCAGACAAGATGATACCATATGATACCATCATCCATCGGAATTTTTGAATGAAATTCAAGGAAGATGGATGAAAACGAACGAACCTGTTTATTATTTATAACTATATATATATTATACATACATACATATGATTATTTGATATGATTATTTGATATGATATCCCTGCCAGATCCTGCCAGGATACTTATCAAACTCTTGGGATGGAGCCTTCGGGCACCCGCAAGTTGGAGGAGTACATCGGTGAGTACTACAGGCACCGGTTTTAACGACGGGCTTTTGGACCGCATGAGACCATGGATGACCATGGATGACCATGGTGATGTCACCATTTTTGCTGCCCGAAATCTCTAGGGTCCCCAAGTCTCACAATCGTCTTGTGACAGGAGAGTTTTCAAGAAGCTCACGAAGGCTCCAAGTGGTTGGATGATGTTGAATGTGTGTGATATTTGGTGCTGGCTTGCTGCCCCTGGCCTGTTTTGCCATTTGAAATTCATAGAATTTCTCCTGCTGAGGGCAAGTATGAGGCTGAGCCCGGAGAGTTGGAGAAGGAGAAGGCCCGCCCCCCGCGCAAAACTTTCCAAAAGATTTGAAAGATCTTTACTAAAGATTTCCAAAAGTAGATGAACCAGTTATAGCCAGATTGGATCTGCACAAACCTGCTGTGAGGATTGAAAAGCTCAGGAGGCATGAGATGAAGTGTTTCTTTTGTTTTTCAGGCCGAGTCTGAGGCTAAGCTGAAGCAGGCCCTTTCACAGGACTTTCCTTCGGCCTCTTCAGTGCAAGCTAAAAAGACTGATTCAGAACTGGTTCATTGATGAATATGATGATAATATGATGATTCATGGCATTTCATGGCTGTACGCTGAGCTTATGTGCTCTATCCTTACTAGGAATTAGGGAAATATGAGACTGTACGTTTGAAAATCTATTTGTTGCAGCTCGGGACACTGGTGCAGCTCCAGGACACGACCGACCAATTGCCTGCTGGTCAGCCGGAAGAAGAGGAGGTAACCGTTGCTTATCAGCGGGATGTTGCGGAGCGGCTGCAGAAGTTCTTTGAGGCGAGGGAGACCTACAAGTGAAAGGATAAAGGTGTGTTACTAGTCGGGATTGCACTTATTGCACTTGCACTGATTGAAGCAGTATGATGACTATTGTCTTTAGTCTTTATAGTCATATACTATATTATGTTGATATATGTTCATTATTATTATTACTATTGTTCATTATGGTTGAATCTAGTTTGATCATATTTGATTATTTAACATTAAATGTTAATTACATGCTTTATGAGAAATTGCTGTCAGGACAAGGTGCTCTCAGAGATGGAAGATGAGAAAAACGCTCCTCGTCACAAGATGAGTTTCTTGTTGTCGCCTTTTTTGTGCAGTCTTGACAGGCTACACGTACATAATATTGGATCAATTGCACATAGGATATGGAATGATATGCACAAATGAAGGGGTAATCGCAATAGATAGGTAAAGTTCAGGGTTGAACATGTCAACGCTGTACCGCTGTAGCGTCCTAGAGTTTGGCGAGTGGTCTGGAGTTCTGCAGGCGTGGTTTGGTTGGGTGCCGCTTGCTGAAGTTTTCAACGGGCGATCGGCACCTTCCCTGGCACTTGGGTGGGGAGAATCAGAGGTGTGACTGTGCCAGCAGAGCTCACCTGAGCTTTGCCCTTCAGTGGGTTTGCATAAAGTACGGCTTCATCCACCGGTCAACGATCTTACAGATTAAATGGCCTTTTGGAGGGCATACCAGCATACCATGGTGTAAGACATCCAAGTGGTATGAACATAGATAAAAACATTATAAAACATGATAAAGCCGAAAGTATTTAATTGAAATGCCTCGGGCACTGGGTTTGCGTTTTTCTGTTCGAGTTGCAAGGCAATGATGGGATTCTCCCTGGGCTTGTTCACCGAATGGGCCACAGATGTGGACGTTGCCAGACAGATCGTTCCTTGGCTTGGAAATTGAAGCTGGGTCAGGATGGGCATATGGCCATGTGCTTCCTTTTATTTGCAATCTCCCCGTTTTCAGGAGGAAAAGGGGATGATTGGTGACGATTGCACATATTGCACCTTGAGAAGATTGGTTTAGATATGCTGACTCAAAGAATGTCATTTCTCCTGCTATTTGCGTTGCTGATTGCTGATAGTGTCAGCACCAAGGACTTGGTTCTCGCCATTTTCTCTCCACCATCCTGAGTGGTGATTGCTTCTGGAATGGTTCAAGATGTCACAGGCACAGTAAATCACAACTTAACCCATGAACCTTCTGAACAACGCAGCATCGGAAAGCAATCCGAAGTCAAAACCCACACCACTGAGCGAAAAAGAGGCACAGAAATGGCACAGAGCAACTCAAGAGACCTGTATCATTCGCATGCTGAAGTTCCCTGCTTTTCAGGTCCATTGATTGTTTGAAAAGCAAGATGTCTCCAATTCACAACTCGGTTGGCAATGGTTGTGGTCTGATGGTCTTCGTGGGATACTTGTGAAACTTCACCACCTCATTTGGACAGCACTTTGGCTATTGGTTCCAGACTCGAAAGGTTGACCGACCCAGATTTGCCAATTTGCACATTTTCGGACGGCTGGCTGCCAGCCGTTTCTCCCGCTTTGGCTGCTTGGCGCCTGTGCCACTGGCCCACAGAATCCCGATTCAAAATCCCGGCGCCAGCCCTCAGCACATGCTTCCACAGACTTGGGCCAGTGGCATTATGTGAAAAGATTCTTCATCCGCAACCACCATTAGTGGGGATAGGTTTGATTCCACATTAAAAGGCGCTTAAGAGATCTCTTCAAGTTACCCCATGGGTTGCGATGCTAGCTTCCAGGAACTCGATCCTTTTTAGGGTCAAAGTTTTCGATTGCCTGCTCAAAACGGAGGAAAAAAGGCTTGCGGTCGACTCGCATGACAGTGGTGTCGACGATGAGCAGAGATATGGCTTGCACATTTTGGTAACCCTCGTAATTGCCAAATCCCTGAAAATTGATCCAACATGGAATCCGCTGACACATTTCACATAAGCATAAACACTATCAAGCATAATCAGATCCATACATGCCTAAACCATGATCACATTGATCACCATTTAGTGGCGCATTCCTTTCTGACCTAGTGGCTCGTGGATCAAGCCAAAGAACGTGCAATAAGAAAAGAATGGTGGAGGGGGGATGGAAGGTGGCTTCCTTCAACATCAGGATGAAGACGCAAGAGCCAGACCCAAATGACAACTGGGATTTCCGGAAAGATGCCTTGCTGCAAGAACTGGTGAACAGCCAAGCTGCGATCATCGGACTGCAGGAGGGCTGAACTCCGGCTGTGTCGAGCATTTTTGCGTGTTCATTCTTCATCATTCTCCCATCATTCTCCCATCATTTCCCCATGGTCACAAAATGTCACAAAGAACATCAAAGAACCCTCATTCATATCGTTCATTTTGTCAGGAGGTGAAACCTGAGCAGTTGGCCTTCCTGAAGTCGTCGTTGGCAGAGCATGGCTTTTCAAGTGTGGGAGTTGGACGAGGTTCCATCCCATGATGGCATCATGTATATATATTATATAATATTATATATATTATATATATTTATACACAATGGGGGTAGATGCAAAGACAAGCCAGACATATCCTGACAATGATTGATTTGCCAGCTGAGACTTCTACTTTGGGATTTGTCTATTGGATTGATCCAGCAGGTGCTAATGGAGATGATGAAGCAAGTCCCATTTTCTACAAATCGGCTGAGCTCCTTGATCCCCGACGTGATGCAAAACAGTGGGGAATGAAAGTAACAGCAGTCGTTGCAAAACTTGTTGAGAAGCTACCAGCTGAAGACAGCTAAACATTTCATGATGGCCCGCAGATTGCACACGAATCTGAGGTTCCAATTGGTGAGAGAAGGGCAGAGATGGCTGTCGGCAAGCCCTGCTATACCTGGTTCGCGTTTGGAGGGAGCAGGCCTGAAGCTTGTTCTATCCCTGCTTCACCACATGGGGACCATTTCCCAAAGGCTGCATTTGAAATTGAAAGGACAAACAACACTGCAGGCTCTTTCAACTCAAAGCTTTAATTAGTATGATTCAGCAGTTCCATTCTGGTTTGCTACTTGTAGAGTTTGAATCACCAAATTGATCGCTTATTCACATGCGTTCACAGAGCATGCTTGCACAGGCTGTCCACGCGTCGTGACACAGGCACTTCTAAAATGTTGCCACAGTGGCAAGGCGCGAAGGCTGAAGACATTGTTCGAATGTGCTTGGACTTGGAGTATTCGTTGCAGTTGCTAAAGTTTGTTAAAGCTTGTTGAAACTCTTTAATGCAGTTGCCAAGCGTGCAAGATGCTGCAAGATGCTGCAAACCTCAGGAGATCTTCGTGTTTTGCACCCATTTGGATCACCGTGGAATGCTAGAAGCGGCACGGCCGTTCTCAGCTGGGCTGCAGATCCAGGCAGCACAAGGAGAGATCCTTTTGAAGGAAGTTGAGGCATTTTGTGATGCCGATGATGCGGATGCCGATGTTCCACGGCTGGTACTGGGAGATTTCAATTCATGGCCAGGTGCTGGGGCACATCCGGTGTTATTGCGACATGGGTACCATGAAGCATCACAGAGAGCATCAGCTCAGGCAACTTTTGTTGGCTTTGGTTCAGGTTCTTGGCTGGCACGTTTTCGGGAGTGGATGTACAAAGTGCAGATTGATTACATTTTTGGGACTAAAAACTTGGAATTGAAAGGATACAGCGTACATCACAATACCTACAAGGCACATGATGGGAGGTCTCGCAACTTGAGTGACCACTGTATGATCAGTGCTCAAGTCAGAATGACAAGAGCAGAAACTTGAAAGCGCAGATTACAAGGCGCAGTCGATGCAGCCATGATTAGCACAGCTTGGCCAGCGGCATTACGTTTGCGATTATGTTTGCAATGCCTTCGTGTACGTGGCTGTGACCATGCATGACTCCAACCTACTGATCTTTGGTCAATGTGGCTTATTATTGCCAGCATTTACCAGCCCTTGGTGATGACCCCAGCGCCACGCAGCTTCCCGGCCGAACGTGAACCTTTCCTGAAGATTCTGAAGATCCTGCAGCCGGAGGAAAAGACCGATGGGATGCCTGTCCAAATTGCTTCGATCAGTGATCCCCGGTGGATCCCTAGTGCCTTGTGAACGACACTCGTCAAATTCACATTCTCCGTGTTCAAAGGGCGACCAGTCAGAATGCATCATACCACGGAGAGTTACAGCAGAAGGTATGCCATGTCATGCGTGCAATAGTATTTGCAATAGTGTCAAATAGATCCCAAATGATTCCAAATGATTCCAACTGTTCATCAACAGGCCTCACCATGCGCTGAAAAAAACTAATAGAAAAGACTAACTACATAATCAAACATTTAAGATGTTTCATGACTCAGGTGGAGAATGTGCATTGGAAATTTATATATATATATATATATAAATAAATATAAATATATATATACACATCAATCTATGTTTCTCTTGGGCAAGGTTTCAAGGTGATCGCTCCCAAGTTACCCAGCTTTTGCCATGGAGCAGCCCTTGCGTTGGAAGAGCGGGATGCTCAATCCACCAGCAGGCGAGGGCCCCAAGCATTGTATAGAAGGTGGAGATCATCATATTAACAGACAGACTCCATCATCCGAATCATCCACGTATCACTGGTACATGGGTGTATCACCCATCATCCTCATCCTGCTGACCTGTTTTGCGCACTTAAACAGTTCAACACGACATTGGAGCCCTTTTGCTTGCTAGGCTCTGTGGTGGAGCTGCCCTTGCCAGTGGCTTGGCTATTGGCACATGAGTAGTGTGGGATCTATGAACGGGTATCAGATTGGTATAATGAAGCAGAAATGCACCCATATTCATATATTATATTTCAGTGGCGCGTTGCGATGTGCAATCAATTTGCTTGGAGTATCTTGGAGTGATGTTTTGATCACCACAGGTTCGTGCCCCAAAACTGAGACAGAAGTGTGTCCCGTGCCGACGTCGCAAGGACATTGAGATGCAAGAACTGGAGCTCTTGATGACCTACTATGGCTGTATACGACAAGCGCAGGAGGACGGGGATGTACACATTTTGAAAGATAAGGAACGGAGATGGAACGGAGATGGAACAGAGCTACACACAGCGCACCCCCAGTTGCTTGATGTTGCTTGCCTACGCAGAAGATAGGCTCCGTCCCAGGATCGTCGCAACGGGATCGATGATGGCATTGCAGTGGATGTCCCCGAGTGGGCGTCCAACCTATTGCTTAGCAGCCTGAAGCTGAGCCTTCCGCTAGCTTTCTGTAAAGCACAGCGTTGCAAGATGTTGCAAGACGGCGAATTCCCATGTCTTGCATACAGCATGTATTGTTTGTGATGTGTTCGTCCTGCTCAACATTTGAGTGTTTCAGGTGGTTTTGGTTGGACAGTGCCACGAATCCAAGCTCTGGTGACTTCTGCCTCTTGGCTGATGCTTCACTGCTGCACTTTCGCCCAGCGGTTCCGAGTTTGGTTGCTCAGGTTTGCGGCGAATTGGATCCCGAGCCAGACACGGAGGCCAAGCAAGTTTAATGTTCGAGAGAGATTGATTTCGTTTGCCATGTTGATCATGTTGACTAGTAGTGCTCAGGAGTTGCCAGACGACTCACCAGACGACTCACCAGACGACCCAAACTTCCAAGAGGATCTTCCACCGAGCCACGGTGAAATTGCTTGACACTGAGCCGTGTTGAGTCAAGACTTACGGAGGCTGAGTGCAAGATGTATCAAGATGTATCAAGATGATCAAGATAGATATGCTAAGGCAGTGGAGGCAGACTCAATGGAATTGCAAATGTCTCAAGACGAGCCAAGGCAAGGCACAATCAGACAAGCATTTCCATGAAGTGCTTCCATCATCTTCCATCCTTCCATCCTTCTGTCCTTATTGTTGCATCGTTGTCGCCGTCAGCCGCGTCAGCAGCATCATGATTCTTCACTCCAAGATGACAGGCCTTCCCTGGAGCAAAGACCTCCAGACCTTCAAGGCCTTCGAAAGGCCCTTTGCGCAGTCCATGCTGCGAGAGATTTCTGTGAGATGTCCACATATGTGATTGGTACGATTGGCTCCGAATCTTTGAAAGCCAGCTGATTGTCAACAGTTTCCAACATTTGATACAATCAATTGGGCACCAATGGGCCCACAAGATTGGTCACCATTCCAAAATGATCCAAAATGGTGGTCGTATGGAGCCATACCCATATTCCCCCAATCCTAAAAACTATGGAATCTATGGAGATTTGTAAGATAAATATGTGATATCGAGCCAAGCCCACCAGCTTCATGTCAGACACGTTGGGGCCGGTGCATGGCACCCTGGTGCCGAAACTTGGCTCTGCAGCCAGTGCTGGGCAGCCGAGGACATCCCAGCGGCGAATCAAGACAGTTGGAGTATGTTACTGGAACATACTGGAACTAGATGCTACATATTATGATTAAAGTACAATACATGTAATATACATTTAAATCATTTACACACGCAACTCGGCTTCAGGACCATTTCTGAGTTGCTCTGCCAAGAGCGGCTGCCGCTTCAAGAAGGACAACTTATCGAAGTCATGCTTGAAATGTGGACCATGCGGGGCTTCTATAGCTTTCACTACCGGTTCATCACATGACATGTTGCATTTGCCACATCGGGTGGGACCCGGTGGGATGATTCTGTTCTGATAACGCCTGAAATGGGCTATGCCGCTATGCCTTACCAGCTGCCAGGAGTTGACAGTTGCGCAGTGGCGGACGTTACCGAAGAAGTGGCTGAATTTTTGGCCCGTCTCTTGGGTCACTTGGAGCCGCGGTTGGGCCAAGATGTTGAGATGTGCTGTGTTGGATCAGGGTTGCTTGCGTTGCTGCTTGGAAAGGTCCAGAGGGGTTCCACAGACTTCCGCACCATGAATCGCAGCGAGAAGCTGCAAGATGCATCTAGGGATCTAGGGTTTGTCGTTTGAAAGAGCGGACAATAAAGGGCTCAAACTGCTTGAATTCTATCAGGCATTATCAGGCTATTCTTGGAATAGCTTTCTCCCTGGCTTGGGACAGAAAATATGAGTGAAGAAAAGCCTCAGGCTGGAGTCAAGCCGTGGCTTCGACCCAAGAGGCGGCCGTCAGATGGTGGACGCCAAAGTTTGCGGGGATCATGTGACCCAAGTCAAGGAATACGGTACTCGTAGTATAATGTTACATAGTAACACCTAGTCTATATATAGTCCTCTATATATATATATAGTCGTATATCAATGTATATCAGTACATGCTAGCATACAGGATACAAGTCGGATACAACATCCACAAGCAAGGCAGCATGGCATGAAAGCTGGATGGTTTTGGGCCGGAATTGAGGATTTCCCACTGGCCAGGCCCGTGTCATCTCTGGGCCCACCAAAGCCGCGCCAGATCTCACGTGCGGCACAGGCTTGGGAAGCTGCGCAGCGTCCTCAAGCTATGGCAGCTATGGGTGTTTGAGGCAGTTGAAGCAGCTGACAATTTCGACCCCTTCCTGTGGAGTGTTGTTCCTCAGGTCCGTGCTGAGATGAACTTTGGCCAGCTGATGATCTCATAGTTTTTTTGGCATTTGACTAAGGTGCTGAAGTCCAATGTTTCCCCAGTCCAAGACAATTTTTGTAATTTTAGAGCAGAAGGAGAGTAGAGGTGCTTAAACCTCTGACGTGTTTTATTGGAGTTCTTTGCCTCGCTATGTTGCTGGGGGGGCCGTTCAGAGCCCTTCCAATGGTGTGTGGCAGCGAAAATGCTGGCCTCCACGCTGCTACTTGCTGTGTGTAACACTGCAGCAGGTTGCCAATGAACCCGGGGAATAAATCCACTATAGCTTTTTGTCAATGACAGCCACAGTGAAGTTACTTGATATATCATGACATTTTCCGTGGCTCCAAGATTGTGCAGAGCCAGAAACAGAGGTTTGAAGTATGATCCCTGCTTCCAAACTGCCAATGACTAGCTTTGTACTTGGAAGAAGAGAAAGTGTTTTTGGATGCATTTTGGAGCCTTCGAATCTATGTTGCACGGAAATCTTTTACTGTAGTAGAGCCTAGAAAATTGGATTGTCTTCGTGCATGGCCACCTGTGCCTCTGACCATGTACATCGAACCTTTGGTCGGCAAAGACGACCTGCAAATGATCTTGTAGCTGATGTTTCTTGCAGCCTGCACAGGCTGCACCAACTGCTTGCTGTGTAGGCATAAAAAGATCATAAAAGCAGGTGCCCACGGCATCCTACAGCATCCCACAGCACCCCTGCATTAACTTCGGGTTGTGCACCCCAAAGTGATTGGCAGGTGTTTGACACGGTTACATAATCATAAGTGCTTAATGAGCAGTTCAGCCTGTCATTGCACAAACACTTTATGCTGCTGCAGGATGTCGAAATGTTGCATGGCGCCCCTGTGCCTGTCATGTCCCTGATGTCCCTGAAAGCTGCTTCAAATTTATAGGCTAGCCGGTAATTAGCCACATGTTGTGAGCACCTACAAGGTACAAGCAAGCATCAAGTTGGAGAGAATGTTTCATTCAGACCATTAGACGGCCGGAGTTCACCAAGCTTTAAAAGTGAAGAACACACGCAGCCTCCGACAACAAGACAAGTACCTTGTGACCTAGCAATAACGTAGTTTTTTTTACACACCCATATATTATATAATAATAAAAACAATAATAATAATAAAAACAATAATAATAATAACAATAATAATAATATAATACACACATATATATATATATCACATATATACATATATACATGTTATATTATGTTGTTGTATGCAGCATATATCAACATGTACTATACACTTAGGCCGAGGCAGACCTTGTCTGAAGGCGAGAGAGATATATGCATAATGTATCACAACACACACAAGATCAACATACCAAAGGAAGACATCAGGTACTTGCTGTCCAATAACCAACCAATCCAGCCCAACCAGCACTTGAAACAGATATACCGCCCTGGTCAAGTTCCGCCCCAAGGGCTTGCTGGCCATGGCTGCAAGCGATGTGACGGTCGTCAGAGCAGACCTGCTTCTTTGACCTTCTTGGATGGTCCATTTGATAATGTTGGGGTTTAACGGTTATCCAAGACTTGGGTACCCAAAAATTCATCGAAACAAAACCCATCAAATCCCCGTCCAAAAAACTCTAAACATGATTACTGTCCTCTAATTCCATCTATGTCCCATATGAATAAGAATAATGGATGGTTATTTCGTGTTATTTTGGGGTGCACCCAATATTTGTGCAAACCGATAGCGACCGTGATGTCACCTGACCTAGCATCGTGCATGGTGACTTTCCTCAGATATGTTCAGAGAATTGCTGGAGAATTTCTCAAACCGGAGTTGCGTTGACATATCATTCATCCACAGATCCTCAACAGGAACAATATCACTCAGGATGAGGCTTCAGATTAAAGTCCCTTGTTGAATTTCCAAGCTGCGGAGTTGGATCAATTCCAACGAATCTTGAGGACGACGTTTGCTGTCCGTCCAAGGCTCCAACGGCTCAAACAGGGCGAAAGCTGTTTGGCTCTCAGCTGCTGGCAGATTTTAGATGATTTTAGTATCTTTAAATATCTTTAAGCCACAGCCAGTCACAGCTTTGGAAGCTGTTTTCCCGCAAGGTCGACTGGTACTTGGTCCATGCCCACCAGAGTTGCTGGCAGACAAGGAGAGTTTCACTAAGCTTCGCTGAGCTTCACGCACATGTTTCAGAGTACTGCTGGGCCGTGAGGATCTGATGCTGAAAGCTTTGGAATTCAATGCGTATGCCGTCGAGTCTTGGATGGGTATGCTTGAATTACCTAATACTCCTCTTTAACATTCTTTTCTTGAATGGCATATTGCATAGGAATGACGATTCAATGAACTCGAGCTGCTGGTACAACTTGCGGTTCCTTTTGGCCTTAGAACCCTGCAGCAGAACAATGGAACTGCAGAACCCTCATTACGGCCAAGGAGTATTTGGCAGCGCCCTTGCTTGAAGAGCGGGAAATTTGGATGACAGCCACAAAGCAGAGCCTTGGTTGAAATTTGGAATGTTTGAGGCCTATTAGTACAGTGCATGCTCAGAAAAGTGTTTGCTTTTGCGGCGTTGGCAATTTGCCACGTGCACTCCCTTGATCATGTTTGGTTTGGAAGCGAACTTCTCATACAAGTCAATAATACACGTCATACCCAAGATATTGGACCTACTCCAAGAAAATTGCCGAGCTTATCCCTGACAGTTTCGGAGCCTTTGATCTGTATGCCAAAGTTGGCACCGAGGAATTTCCATGCACTGCGGTCCTGCGTGCTTCTCAATGATTTGGGAATGTGGAGTTTGCTATTCCCTTGCATCCAGGTGCATGATGTGTGAGGGTGAGGATGCCTCATGCGCCAGACATGGGGTTTGGGGTCATCATTGTATACTTAGGTTCTGCGGATTTGCTTGGTGACAAGGTGCGGGGCACGGGGCAGTATGACAAGTCTTTTGCAGCAAAATACAGTTGCTCACTGGTCAAGGTCAGCACATGCTTCATGTCTTGCCAGAAAAAGGCCACCCAAAATCAACAAGTGTGGGAGCAAAAACATGAATAATTATATGAAATCATATGAAGGATCCTGAAGGCCTTGTCCTACTTCTGGTGGATGTTGAAGTTGAATTCTTAGCCATGGTTGTTGAGGTTTCAGTTCCTCACCTTAAACCCGACTCGCTCAGTCTTGCACCTCATCAGTTGCTTCAATCTTGGCGGTCCAAGGAGACAGCGCTGTCACTGATTGAAGCAGATGCCTTCGCTTTGCGATATTTGTCACCAGAGCTTCGCAGTGACCGAGAGGCCCTGAGCACATCTCCCAAGTAGCTGTCTGAAACTTCGGGATCCTAAATGATTCTGGGGCATCTGGGGTCATATTATAATACTTCAACATACTTGAATATACTTGAGATAATCTTTTGATATCTTGAGATTACTTGAGTATATTTTCAGCAGGTATAACACCTGCGCATGCCACATGTAGGGTATACAGCCACCGGGTGCCTTGCCCTGGCAGGTGGTCCTGCAGGCCTTGAAAGGTACCGGCTTGGCCCTGGAATTTGCCTCTGCTGAGCTTCGTTCTTTGCCTTGATCTTGAGATGCCTTGCGACAAGTGATGAACTCTGACGAACTCCCCTACTTTTGATGGAAATGAAACAATGAAGAAATAATGAACTTCAGATAGATTCAGATAGTAAGATAGTCAGTTTTGCCATCAACATCCGAGTCTCTGAGACGGATTGGAACCGGGCGTATAGTTGTGACTGCTTTTAAGCAACCTTACGCAGTTGCTGAATGCTTCCCATCCACGAAACGCCACGGCGCCGTGACGGAGTTGCCCTTTGGGTTGACGTCGTATGACCTGAGGTGCAGAAAGAGAAGTAGCAGCTTAGCAAAACCGAGAGCTGGAATGAGCTCTGGAATGAGCTGGGTACTTTTCAATGTTCAAACTTTTTCAAGCTCCTATTGAGGTCATTTATGTATATTTATGTAATATCAGTTCTTTTGTGGCCTTTGTCGTTGGGAGCCCATGCGTTTGTTGAAAAGTCTTCAGGTGGAGAAGGCTGTCCAAAAAGCAACTTGGCATCACTGTATTGCACATATTTGCAGAAAATGATGCTTTTGCCTCAGTTGCCTCAATGATTCATGTATATGTATATGTATATGTGGTATGATCTTATAGTAGTTACAAATACATGTATAATATAATATCTAATACTAGTATAATATAATTTAATGCTTCATAATATATTATAATATAATATTATGTTTTTGTTGTGCAATGGTGTTATTGTTGTTGCATTCAGGCCGATCCCCCCAGCGCAAACCGAGGATGGCTTGGCACTGGAGTTTGCTTCCCTGGAGCTGCAGAAGGATGAAGGCATTGCACTCGAGGCCGTCAAGAGCAACACAGCCAGGCACCCAGAGAAAATCCCAGGGGAATAAACAATTAGTCAAACAGCATCAAAGCAGCTGGGAGTGAAGATCAAAGTAGCTGGTTATATGCTGCTTACATGCTGATTGATGTTGATTGTACATGTTGTAGTGATTGGCCGAGGCTGTGATTCGGATACTACCCGAATCGCTTTCTCGAAGCATGAGTTTTCTGCTCCTTAGCTGTCAAGGGTTGAAAACAGCACCAGCTCGTTTGGTCCATTTGTATCCATTTGTTCCCATCGCAGATCCATTTCAGCAGCAATTTTGTGAGCACGAGAAAGAACCAGTGTTCTTGCAGTCCTGGAATTTTCAGAAACATTTTTTCAGGTACCTTCCAACTCAGGTTGCAGGCTGCAGTGGCTGGAGGAAGCAGCATTCTACGCTTCGTCGCTCCTGAGTTTGCTTCAGACAAGGTGACCCAATGACTGAGTCATAGCAACACTAACGCCATGACCCTGACACCATGAGGAGAATTGTACATAAAACTCCTGGCCAACAGGACATGTTTGTGCCCATGATCTTAGAATATCCTGCATGTTATTCATCTCTTTCGCTACTTCTACTGCAGTTTTCTCACCGCTAACGTCAACTCAGTTGCTGGTGTGCAGCCACGCTGGATATGGAGAATATGGACAAACATATTATATATACGTATTGAATAGAATTAAATAGTGGGTTGTCTATTTATACTTCAATTAAACTTTGCTTCCGAGCGGCCTTGCTTGCAGGTTTTTGTCATGCACGTCATCAAGTCAGACTGCTGCTCGTTTGCTCATAGCCAGCGGATACCAGTAGCATTCATCACGACAGTCATGATCATCGAATTGGTTGAAGTTGAATGGGAAATTTGCAGGAGACCCCAATATTTAGCATAATTTGGCAGTACAACATGTAAAAAAAAGGGTTTGCATTGATTTCCTCAAAGAAAAACATGAAGTCCACCGGAACGTCAGCCGAAACCAGCAAGGTACTGCCCTGAAACACTGCCCAAAGGAGTTGCAGGAAGATCCCAGCCTGCAGCTGGCAGCTGTGGAAGCAGGTGGTCCCCAGGGAAGCGCTGCACTGGAGCCATGGCAACAAGTTGAGCAGATCAGATTGATCTTCAAGCTTGTCAATCGTCACATTATATATCTATATATACACATATATACATATAGAGATATATAAAATTATATATATACACATATACACGTATATTTGTATAATGTTATACAATTAAACACCCACATCTCTAGCAACATTTTTGCGCTATACGCAACACTGCTTGTCCTCTACATCAAATATACCTCCCAAATAGTAAGTTCCACACACCCCGATTAAACACCCTCGTCTCTGAAACCCTCAATGTTGTGTTTTTTCCTCTAATAAAAAAATCAATTGAGCGCCTTTAGTTTAAAATCAAAAAATGCAGCCTTCAGCCTTTTGGTGAAAGAAAGGGTGATACTGAGGGAGGGTCTGGGTGCAAGATGTGTTGGGGAGGGTGTGCTGTGGCCTGTTGAACCATTGGCTTTGATCCTTTAAAGAACCCATAAATTCATGCAGATCCCCACGTAATCCCATTGGTTTTAAAGTGGAGCAATGTCAAGTACATGATTCATGGGCCACTCACTATTCAGGCGGTGTCATGCGGTGTCCATTTTTGATTTTTGTTCATGCATGGCATTTCACAGCGATATGTGGGACAAGCATATAGGCTGATCAGCATGAGCCGCTAGCTATAGCAGCTAGTTCAATTCTTGCCTGCGTCATCCTGCGTCATTGCCGGTGTGTCTTGCTGGCTTTGAGCACAAGGAACTGGCACCCCAAGCTCTGCGCACTGATCGTGCCTTTTTGCTGCGCTGTGCCAAGATCACACCCCAGGAGCGGCTGTGCCATTGACGTCTCCGAAAAACCATGGGTCTTCTTGAAAAACCATGCCAAACAGCAGGCTCCTTTTTTTCCATGCACACCTATATGCACATTGCCACGGCGTGACCGTTTGTCTCATGTTTAGATGAGGGAGCTTGAGGTGATCTAGAGATTTGCAGACTCCCAAGACGTAGTCTTAGTTCAAAAGAAATGTCACCTGGAACTGAAGCAAACTGCCACAGTCCTTTAGAATCAATCCTTTAGGGCTCTGTTAAAACGTAGATGTAGAACTCTGTGGGGTCCAGTGGTGATGGGCCAACTGCGAGGCCCTGCGACTGGCACCGGAGGAGCTGCAAAAAGATCGCAGCTTTGTCATGGAGGCATGAAAAAAATAGAACCATATAGAGATCACAGTGGCAATCCACATTACCGCTATTTCCCACCTGAAATTGGCGTAGTTTTCAAGTTTTCCTTCACACAAGTTCCAAATGGCCTCGTATGTTCGCTGATGGCACCAAGAAGAATGGGCTCATACTGTCGTCTGTCGCCTTCTCTAGCCGTCATGTGACAAAAGAGTAGCCGATGACAAAGCACCAATCATTTACCTTGTCCTGACATGTTCTCAGGCCTCGGAAATGTGCATCATAAGTCTCTCGTGTTTAGGGCTTTTAGTTGAGTTGCTGGTCCGTCATGCTGATTTTGTTTGTACATCGATGCTTGATGATGCTTGGAGAGGCAGTGCGTGCCAGAGGCGCCGCCCTTCAATTTGCACTGTTCGAGTTTCGCATGGACCATGATGTGGTTTTCGAAGCGGTGAAGCAGGACCTCCCCCTCTTCCATCCTCTTCCTACCATTTGGATCCATTTGGTGACTGCTTTAAGCCCTTTAAGCCTTCTGGCAGCGCTTCATTGAATTGTGCAGTCACCATGAGTGTAGAATCATTTGGATCGGATGGTGCGTGCGGAGAGTCAAACTTGTTCAGTGTGCCTTTTATTGATTCTTGCAGCGAATATCATGGACCTTGTTGTGCAGGACTTGGGTGCTCTAGCGCTCCTTTGCTTCTATGGATCAGTGGGGGGAGATCAAAGAGGGATGTAGAAGATACATATATATATATAGAATTATGATTCCCCACCTGCCAGGTGAGGGTTGTTAGATTTTATGTCAGTTGCCTCCTCCTGCCTCCTGCCTCGTCCTCCTCCTCCTCCTCCTCTCCTCCTCTCCTCCTCGTCCTCCTCGTCCTCCTCGTC
>Ga0126342_10002418_pt1 | contig 29075 bp, 28 predicted proteins | sample Cyp1metagenome_FD_92528 | JGI IMG/M metagenome (GOLD analysis project Ga0126342, IMG submission 92528) | Coral microbial communities from Lord Howe Island, Old Settlement Bay, Australia - Cyphastrea 1 metagenome | ecosystem: Host-associated > Invertebrates > Cnidaria > Coral ... | reverse complement strand
GTTTTTGTACAGAATTCGCTAGCATTGAGTGCAGCGATACCGAGCCTCCATCTGAGTTTGTCACCAAGTGTATGGAGATGTGTGACAACCATTTGGACGGCCACATTGGCCATGATGGCTAAGCGCCATTTTTTCTGGCCACCGAATTCGGTCGGCTCCGTCGCAGCGAAGACGCTTCAGGGCATGGGAGGGAAAAAAATATATATGTAATAATATATATATAATATATAATAATAATATATATATATATATATGTAATAATATGTATATATATAATACTATCTATATATCTATATATATTATATGTAATAATAATAATATATATATATGTAATAATATTTATTTAATAATATAATAATATATAAATATATGTAATAATAATATTATGTCTTTATATTTATATTTGGGAAAATAGGGCAAATGCCTCATCTCAGTTTTGTGAATGGTTAGTTGCTATCATGAAATTGATCGCGATTCGACTCCATCAAAGTTGTAGATAATTAATTATATTGTCAATACAGGTAACGGGATTCAACTAGTGAGATTTGAACCATCCAGTGTTGTCAACCACCTCGCCGGCGCAGTCACGCGAGGAGCATAAATTTCAAGAAGGATACCATCATTTTCAGGAAGAAGACCAGACCCAAGGACGTGATCTTTCGTGTCACTTTGCTCCTTGGAATCCTTGGAACGGTGAAAAAATGTTTGGCTGGTGGCCACAAAACAATGGAATACAGTGAATCGATGTTTGTGGTTTATTTCTTGGATGTATAGTTTAATCTGTAGGTTGTATTCTTAAGACAAGGGATGACACAAGAAACCCGAAGATGAAGGACCTTCGATATCTTGGAGATTCCGAAAACATCTCTGGTTTCAACGGAAGATGCTCAGGAAACGCCCGGTGAAAACCCATTGTTTCCCCTAGTGGCGATCCTGCACCGATGATGCGCCCAGGTTGACGATTAAACCCGAGACACCCACCCCCGGGGAGGACTTTGTCTTCACGTGCCTGCGACAGAAACTTGGGTGCTTGGGTGGTTCACCTCAGGAACCCCCGTGATAAGGGCAAGTGGGAGTGGGATTTGTCCAGTTAGGAGCAAATGATGCCGGTGAAGCATAAAACCATACGGAGTTTTCTCACTGAAAATCAGGTGATCAGCTCCCTTTTTTAATCCTTTCGGAAGTATCTACAAGTGAGGGACAATTCCATGACCCTTTGGTTATCCAACATGGAGTTTAATGTGAACATATGTATGTATGTATGTATGTATGTATGGTTGTATGTATGTATGTATGCATGTATGTATGTATGTATTTATGTATGTATGTATGTATGCATGTATGTATGTATGTATGTATATACATAATGGCTGGTGGTTTCAAACATCTTTTATTTTCCATAATATATGGGATAATCCTTCCCATTGACTTTCATATTTTTCAAGGTGGTTAAAACCACCAACCAGTATATATATATGGACTATCAATTGGGGATTGTCCATTGCCCATGTTTTACAGGAGGCTTCTGCCAAGCTTCTGCTTGTTTCAGACTCGTTTTTTGGTTATATTTCAGGTGCGATGCTACATGCCAAATCCCGATCCACTTTAAGAATGACGACTTCTGTGAAGCTCGGCGACATTGTTCGCTGTTTCTTTTTCCCATGGTTGATTCATCGTTTCAACTCCATGGTGCTGGAATATATACCCACATTTGGGCCATTGTTTTGGATAAATATAGGCAAATATTTTAGCACCATGGAGCATCTGGGCATAGTTGTTCAACACGCCTGGAATGGGCTTTGCTTATTTCGTGGCGCCGAATGTGGAATGTGGACCTCGAGTTGGCAAAATTGTCGGGGGACTTCCGTGTCTTCGTCGGAGGTTTCCAATCTGATACCTGTTGACTGCGATGATCAGACTACGATGATAACATGACCAGTAGTAGATGAACTATAAGATCTATAGATGAGATAATTATTGCCATCATGTCTTAGATGAACGTGAAGTCATAACATCATACATAGATAGACAGATAGATATATATATAATATATAATAGGATATAGCCTAAAGCCTTCTCTCAAAGCGCGTGAAAATGATGGCACCCCGGACTCCGACATGGTGATTGTCAATAACTACAACAATATCCAAAATATCCAATAGGATGTCAGTGATATATAAATATATATATATATATATGTAATATGTGTAATTTAAAATATAATAATAATAATATATATATTATTATATAGAATATATAATACATAATATATATATATATAGATGAACCTGATCATGACAGAGATCTCCCTTTATTCAGGACGCAAAAAAAGGAGCCCGCGTGACGCCATCCAGGACTGTCCTGGTTGCGAGGACGAGCCCGATACCGGATGGACCTGTGACACATGTGGCTTGGTGGTGGATCAGCGCCTTGGGGACAGAGAGGAAAAGCGTGGGGTTATGATATGTGATCATGATTGATCATGGAGAGAAATAATGATAACTACAGCAATCAGATTTATCTTATATATATTATAATATATATATATATATATATATATTATAATACATATATATATATATATATTTATATTATATATTATATATATATATTAATATATAAATATAATAATAATAATATATATATAATAATAATAAGAATAATAATAATAATGATAATAATAATAATAATATATATATTCTCATAGTAAAGCCATTTAAACCCCCGGGTTGGAGGATGGGTGAACCACACCTGGAATCAGCCACATTTGACAATGATCGCCGTCTTCCTTTTGGGCTCATATTCCGAAGGATTTTTCACCATCCAGGTGATAAAATGTGATACCCTCTGGTAATTTAACATAGCTTTTGAAAATGGCCATTTAAATAGTTGATTTTCCGAGCTATAAAATGGTGATTTTCCATAGTTGTGTTAGTTTACCAGAGGGTACATAGCCAACCAAAAAACCTAAACCCAGCTGCGAACCATGGTGCTGGAATATTTTCCTGTTTATCTAGGGTCATGTTTGGGGTCTTTATGTAGGTAGATATTCCAGCACCATGGAGCATCTGAGGTGGTTTTCGATGGTGTTTTCATGTCCCATCAGTAACGACTATGTGGTGATACCGACTGACCACTATAGTCGTGCGATTGAAACCGCCGACCAGATAACGTACATGTGCATACATTTGAAGCCCAAATATGTTTCGGTCGGAGGTCATAAGTCAGAAGTTGATCAAGACGTTATTAACTTCTACTTGTGATCCCCTGGGAGAAATACGAATTACATTCGACAATGAAGCATAGTCTTGGAATGTCTTGGATAAGCCCATTGATATACGATTTTCATGAATTGTCTAGCTATAGCCATGGGATGGCTTCACCCTTCGGTCGATTCGCCCCCTCTGGACGGCGTAGACTTAAGTCCGCTATGATTTCTTGTCACATTTATGGTTTCTGTGTCACAATTACAGGACAAATCAGGGAACAAGCCTCAATTTGGTGGGTTAAAGCCTCATTTTTCCCTATCATTACCCTCTGGTTAACTAACATAACTATGGAAAATCACAATTTTTAATTGGAAAATCAACTAGAAACTATAAATGGCCATTTTCAGTAGCTATGTTAGTCATTACCAGAGGGTAAGATTTCCGGAAAACGACCTGATTACCTTAAGCTGCAGGTGGCACCTCCAGCACCTCAACAAGCCGCAGTTTGGCTGCAGATATGGCAGAGGGAAGCCCCTCCCCGTTTTTTTACGCCATCGGATGCTTCGAACATGTCTCAGGCTGGTTGCGTATACATAGATAGATAGATAGATGGATGGATGGATGGATGGATAGATAGATAGATGTATACATATATATATATATAAATGTGTATTTATATGTTCTGGATGAATTGTAGACCCCTCACCGCGACGCCACTATAAATTCACCAAAATCACCAAAATTGCCTTATTTCAGGAAACGTGCTGCTATTTAGCTTTGGTGTTTTACACCTAAATGTGTTTTTTTTGTCACGCTTTTCATTGCCCGTTATGTTGCGGCAGTTTTGGAAACTGTATCACGTTGAAGCTTCGTGGGGGTTGGGAGGCGAACAAAAGATCGCTTGCACGTCGCGAGGGCAACGCAGGTCTGCGTTCTTGCGGAGGTATCACCTTAAAATCCTTGGGGCTAGCAAGTTGACAAGAAACTCAAAAAGACGTGGGCGAAATGCATTTGGCTGTGGTCGAAACCCCAGAATCAGATATTCCACGTGTGGCTACAGATCAGCAGGTGACCTTTCAGATTAGTGAGTTATTCTCATTTCACCAAATATATTGTTTTTTTTTGGCAGGGCTCTCCTTGAGATCCTGAAAGGGACTTGGAGAAAAGACATTTTGCTCTTCGATTGTGCTTTCATATTTTGACTGTTTGAGATCAGGGGTGTTTTGGTATGTTTGTTTCTGGGATGATGAAGTCGCCTTTTTTCTTCCCTCCTTTCAGAAACGTCTTGGATCCGTACCCCAGGACGGGGATGCTGATGACCTGCTGTTCAGAGAAAAACAAATGGATGTCATTGGCATTTAAAGGCTATATTAGATGATATTTGTATATGGGATTATATCGACAGGTGCATGTCATGCTTATATAACTATATATACTGTATATATATATTATAGTGAAAGTACATGGATAAACCATGAAGAATGCTTGGAAGCAATGGATGAAACGGACTTTATATAGAATTATTTTATATAAGCCTCTGGGTCCGTTTGGTTCTCGAGATGAGGTTAAATTGATCACACACACATCATATGCGAACCCCAGGGGTGGGTTTGGAGGTTGGGTGGCATGGGGGTGAGTGCTTTTTGGGGGGTGGGGTGGGTGCGTGATATCGTTGGGCTGTTGTTGCGTAGATAGTTTAAACTCTGCCACAGAGATTTTTCATTAATGCACTTGTACACATATTGTAAGTCTACTACCTATCGATGAATTTTATTCTCTACTTGCACAAATTTTACAATCCATGCTAGAGAATTTTGATCAAGTGTACACATGTCGTACCTCTACGCCAGAGAAGTTTCATGTACGCACTTGCAGACATATATCGTTACTCTGCGCTAGTGACTTTTCATTGCGGCCAAGAGTCTCAGTGATGAACGGAACTCACGGAAAGGTCATGAAAAGTCCACAATTAACTTCTTAAGTTCTGCCATTTCCCAAGTTTTCCAGGCGTTTGTTGAAATCCGCGTGATTTCTAGATCCTGGTTTTATGGCAATGTTGAGGTTTCCAGACAAGAGGGGAAGACCATCTCGTGCTGCTAAAATGCATGTGCAGTTTATCAGAACATTTTTTGAGAGGAAAGATGATCTTCAATGATCTTCACTGTTCTTGAGAAGGTGTCGTGATCCAGCTCAGAAACAATTATGATTTCACTGCTGATCCTCGGGAGTTGATCCAAGTGACGGATTCGCCCTGGAAAGGGTGTATCTTCGTTGGGATGTTTGTAAAAATCTCAAAGTTTGAGGATGACATCAAGATAAACACACAATATCACAAACTAGTCTAATTCTATGTCTGTTTAACCTTGACCTAGATAAAGTCGGTTCAATAGCCACTTAACTGTGAGGAATGAGGAAGCGGCATATGGATAAACATTATTCGGGGAATCTTAAAGGATCATGTCAGCAGGGCTTACAATTCTGGATCAATGGATCTCTAAAAGATGCTGTCCCAATTTAAGTGGATGCTAAGTTGGATTATAAAATATAACTCCAACAAACAGCGTTTATGGATGTTTATGGTAGATACCTCGTATGTCATGATATATTGAACTAGTTCACTGGGGCTACAAACCAACTTATTATCAACATTATTACTAGAACGGGGGGACAAAACCTCGTAGTATTGGTCTAACACTTTGTGCTATATATTGGCTATAGATTTCATATTTCTACATGTATCCGGTGATCAGTCTTTGTGTCCGTGCATCCAAGCATTCCTATGGCAACAGTTTCGTTGTCGAAACAGGTACTACAACGACTACTACATCGAGTAGCACATCATCATCCACATCCTCGACAACCAGCAGCTCCACCACCAGCTCCAGCAGCTCCACAACGAGTTCATCTTCAAGCACTACATCTTCAAGCACAACATCTTCAAGCACAACATCTTCAACCACAGCATCTTCAACCACAACATCTTCAAGCACAACATCTTCAAGCACAACATCTTCCACAACTTCCAGTACCACCTCAACCACACGCGTGTCTTGGCAGCAAAATCATGCAAAATCTGACTTTGGCTGCACAGGACTTTGAAAACCTGTGGAGAAGGGGATTCGCCGACATCGGTGACCTGAAAAAAGTTGCAGCTTTGAGATCCAAATCGGGCAATTTTTCCCCAAACTCTCTTAAATTTCTGTAACTTAGATAAGTGTGATATGAGATCATGTTGCATCATCCCAAATACGGGTCTATACCCAATTTTATAAACCCTGGGGGATGGTAAACTCATACCGGAGGAAACACCAGACTTGGCACGCCCTGTGCCAAAAAACACCAGACGTTGCAACCTGTCAGATTGGTAACCTCAAAATCATCCCAGGTAAACTCAAAATCAGCTCAGGTAAAATCAACCAACGGTTACCTATCTTAGACTTAAGTGGAACGCTCGAGAATTGTAGACTGCTGGACCAGTGTATCCAGTTGTTTTTCTACACTTACCTTGGAGACTATTCCGGGCCCCCTCAGCATTTTTTTCATGCCTCCCATCCTTCGCCCATGATGATGGTCACGGGTGGTCGCGGAATGATGTTCGACTATTTATGCAGATGTTTGACATGGTTTACATGTGTTTATTTTCCCAAGGATTGAAATTATCCAGCTAAATTGTTTCAGGTGGTTTATAATATACTGTAAATTATTTTTGGGCATGTGGATGTATATATATATGTGTATATATATATACATATATATATATATATACATATATGTGTATGTATATATATATGTATATATATATATAACTATATATATATATATATATGTATAATTATATTTTTATATATATACACGGGATGATCCATATGCACTATGTAATATTATTGGAAGGTGTTACAGCCACCAGTCTCCGAGAATTAAATGGAACATGTGCAGGCTGCCCCTCATTCCTGCAGATTTGACCTGAATCAAACCCAGTGAATACAATATAACACTCATACACTCCATAATATATATATACATATGTGTCTTATATATATACATATTATAATTGGTATTACTGTAGTTGGTTTATATCCCATCACATCCCATTAAGATCCAATCAAAATCCTATAGAAATGATGGTTTACATCTCCGTTTTCGTCGTTCAATTTAGAGAAAGTCTTGGTAAGCTCACATGTTCAGGGGTGAGAAGCCGATTGTTTATGTCCCATTCAAATCCACTGGTTATTGGTTAGTTGTACCTAACATGCGCCCCCATTAACTATAGTATACTATGATATACATACTATAGTTATAAGCATCAAAAACCATACTTATTGGAACTACAAGCCAACTATCTAGGGGGTCCCACTCTGTAGACCTTCCAAACACCCCAAAAAATGGTAAAAGTACTATACAACATTATGAGGTAAAACAGCATGTTTAGAGGTACTTCGAGGGTCTAGGTATACATCCCATTTTATCCCACCAAATTTGACCCCATGGCAATGCGTTACACCACGAGGTGAGACGGCCCAGACCAAAACTGCCTCCCAAACCAACGCCGGACAGAGATTTGCAATGGGTTGGGAGTCTACCAATGCGGAAATCGAACAGAAAGCAGGGGGTTGGCCATGAACATATATATATATATATATGTATATATATATATATATATACACAAATCAGATAGGATGGATATATGTTTCTCACATACATATATATATATATAATATACAACTATATATATATGTATATGTATGCATAAATTACATATACAGTATACATAATTAGATGCATGAATTTAACGAGTTTTGTCCATGTTGAGTTGTCATTGTCAAAGCAGAAGTTTCCTGCCGTAGAATGACTCTTTATTAGGGTACTGTAAAACTACATGTCACCGGTTCTTGAACTAGGAATTGGAGAGCCCAACATGAAACCACTGAAGTTGATTTTATGCATCCTAGCACCCATTCAATATTGAAACATCTTGAAGGAACGTCGTGGTGATTTTATGTCCAATCAGTGTGTCCTGTCCACAGTTGGGACAGTCCCTCTGTTAAGGAACATATTTTGGGGATTCCTGGCCCCAGAAATGGGAAGATGACCATGGGATCACCCCCATGGCCATTGAACAATGGGAAAATGAGGCTTCAGTCCATGTGGGGCGAATGTTAATTTCCAATCCTTGCATCCTGTGAAAAAATCACCCATTGTGGCGGGTTTCGAATCTATTTTGTTGTCGAACTGAGAATGACTTGTATTTTACTTACCCTTTGGTTATTTGACGTAGCTATGAAACATAACCATTGTTAATAGGTAGATCTTTATCATAGATCGTCTGTAAATGGGCCATTGTCCATAGCTATGCTCAATAACCAGAAGGTATATCTTGTGGGATGCAGAGTCTAGCCACCTATTTGTTACCAAATGTTTGTTACCGTAGTGAATATCCTGTTTCTTGTGGTTCATGTTCTCACTACAACTCCATTTCAGGGATTGACAACTCCTAGGCTTCCAGTTACCTCTGAGTCAGATCACGGCTGGGTGATCTGGCCAATGATTTTAGGGTTTGTTCCCTGATAGGTTGTTGGAACATGAGGGCTGTATATCCCATTCTGACCCAAACAAATGAAAACCGCATCTCAATCCATATCTTCAGGCCTCTGTAAATAGGACATGAACCAATTTTTTGGGCTACAAGATCATTCAGGTTGGCATGACGAGTGCTTGTGTCAGTGTTTCCTTTTTCTTTGTTGTCTGTTTGCACCTTCTGGGATGGGGGTTACATTGAACTCGTTTTATTCTTTTTGCTACCGATCTGCTGCTGCTAGTCAAGAAAAGGGAGGTGCATTTCCTTATCTTCAGGCCTCTGTAATTAGGAAATGAACCAAAATTTCGGCTACACAATTATTCAGGTTGGCCAGCCGCTCCCGTCCCAGTTGGTGCACCTGCCAATTATGTGTTGATTTGTTCCCGAAAACTTAAGAGGGTTGGTTCTCGTTTTCCCCAAAATTGACAATGTTTTGTTTTTCTTTGTTGTCTGTTTGCACATTCTGGGATGGGGGTTGCATTGAACTTGTTTTATTTTTTTTGCTACCAATCTGCTGCTGCTAGTCAAGAAAAGGGAGGCGCAGTTCCTAATTTTCGATCCCCGAAAATCTGCTCCATAATATCCCAATGAACATCCACTGAAGTTTCGTTTAACAATGATTTGTTTCGCCGCCTTTAACCCATGCGTCGTTTCGGTGGCAGGATGCAGTCGTCGCTAGCGCTGTGGGGACCAGCCTTGCAGGACTACTTGGGGCCTCCGATGGCTGATTTGGATTACACTTCCATACAACTCCGTATCATTCCATATACCTGCTAATCGGACTCTAGGGTTTGTTGTAATTATACCAGTTAATAAGATTTATAACACCACCTACTGGAGCAGGGGCACCAGCTTGTAGTTCCTTGACTGTCCAAGTGACAGAAGTAGATGTTTGTATTCCAATACAACTGCAATCCAATCATGAGTTTTTTTTTTGTTCCTAAAGTAGTGGGTGATATCTCCAAATAGAATAGGGATTCAACCATACAGAACTTCGAGTTAAGATGGTTTAAGAATATTCATGTGATTGAGGAGGTCAGGTTTTTTCCCAAAAAAAAAGCGTTGGGAGATGACTGTTTGGTGAATGGTTGGTATATTTTTGCAGCCGTTGCCGGGAGAAACATCAGGTCATGACGCAACCACAACCTGAATATATATATATATATATACATACGTGTATGTATATATATATATATATTTATATTTATATATATATATTATATATATTATATATGTATACATGTATTTATGTATGCACGCTAAATATATGTATACATTAGTATGTAATATGTAATTTTCTTTTTCTGAGGCATTGTCTAAGTTGTATGAAATCTTGGGAGTTTCATTCACTATGGTGTTTTTCTTTGTCCCTGATGTTTTTGTTGGTTGAAAGAAAACACATGTGTTGAGGGTCCTTGTTAAGGGCGATGCCCCAGTGAACGGAACCGCTGTAAAAACATGAATTTTACCAGAAACAATGGTGATTGACACGGATTGAGTGGGATTTAGTGTGCTAAGTTGGTGAACATAGCTCAATAGAGTTTATGGTAGATCTATCGAACTAGTCAAATTATAAACCAACAGACATCACCGGGGGGGTCCCACCTGCAGATTCCCATCCATAGTAAATTCGCGAGTTTGTCGTGGCGAGCAAGTGCTGAGAAGAGACGATATATACTGTACCAGTTTATCTTTGGTTGCATATGGACTTAAAATGGGGGACTCCCAAACCCATGGGTTTCAATACTGAAATGGTCCAAGTTTGGATGATTTGGGGATTCCACCAGCTTTGGGAACCCGCATATGTTGTCATATAACTAGTGTGTAGATATATACTCTACGGTATGTAGCTATATCATACCTTGACCCTCGAAGTAGCCGACAATCTCTCACAAAAATATGTTGACAGAACGATTCCTTGTGTGTGTGTGTAAGCCTACCAACTATCTATATATACACATGCATATGAACATGTATTTGTATATCATGTGGTAAACACAAGGATCAACCTCCAATTTCTAGATGCTTCGTACCATCCATTTCTGGTGAAGTTGGCGATGGAAAACACACGCACACACACACACATCACCTGTTGGTTGAAGGGGCAATTTGCAGCAAACCCCAATTTTTCAGGGAAAACACACATGGTTTCCCTCTAGAATTTCCAAGAAATCCCACGCTTGAGGGCTTACAATCATGATATGTTTATATATACATACATATATATATGTGTATATATAGTACCTTTGTGATAAACGTAAGAATAAACCATCCCCAATTTTACCATAAATGATGGACTCACAACCATCTGCAAATTGAGGGTTCTGGCATTGGTGTCTGCGAGTTATAAGGGGCGCCTACGCGCGCGTGCTCTAATTCAGGTGAAGATTTCTGATGATTGTTGGACTCGTTTTCCGAGCTAGCGTGTGACATGACATTGTACAGTACACACAAGGTTGTGTTTTTCAGTTTGTTTCAGACCCCTATTAGGTAGTGTTTGATATGACTGAACCAAATTAGTGACAAACTTGGGCAGAACCTTGTAGACCTCCCATTCCCAGATATATAGTATAAAAGTTGGATATAGCTTGTTTGTTTTAACACTGGGTAATCCATCATATTCCGTCACTATCATCAACCAACCACAATTTCTGGATGATATTCCCACGTTTAAAACCTTACAAGGCCCTAAAAAAATGATCATGTTAAACCGCATCCATCCATTGTTATCGACATATTCCAGAATCATTTGCAATTTGCACTTTTTCGATGATAGTTCCATTGTTTTATTTTTATTGGTTACATGTTACACCCCGTTTGTGGTTAGTTAAATTATATAGGGGTCAAGTAGAATCTAAGGAGGGATTTGGATCTATAGCGTACATATGATGTGTGATCCTATTTGACCTCATCATGCATGATGGTTGAGGAAATCATTCCCAAATGGCCGAAATTATTTGGCTTAGGACATACTTTAAATTTCCCGTGTATATATATATATGTGTAGATATATATTTATATATGTACATATATATATATATATAAATATATATATATATATATATGTGTAAATAGAAATATGTGTGCATATTTATGTGTATATATATATACGTACATATGTTTGCATATAAATACATATTTGTATATATATATGTATATATATATATGTATATAAATGTATATTTAAATATAGATGTATTTTAATTTATTTATGTATATGTATATATATATATATATATGTATATATATATATATAAATGTATATATATATATATACATATGTGTATTTTGTGAATATATTTAGATGACCAGTATATATTAAAAAAAAAACAACAAAACAACAAAACAACAACAACGACAACAACAACAACAAGAACAACAACACTATACATGTTTTTTTATCATTGGATTGATTTATATCCGGAAAATGTTGGAAACCAGAACTCCGCCTATATTTCAGATAATGTGGGTAAAACGATGCCATAAACCATCCCCCAGTCATCAGCATGTTTATAGGTGGTATGTTGACCATTCCGAGTCATGGGTGGTTTATGGGTGTTTATGGCATTGTTTTACCCCCATCACGCTCTGGTAAACATACAAAAAAACGATGGAAAATCACAATTTTTTCATGGGTAAATCAACTATTTCAAGGGTTCTTAACCGGAAACCCATCGATTTTCTCATGAAATCTGTGTCTTTCCAATTTCAATTTTTCCTATTAAACCAATCCATTGACCTTATAATATTTCAAAATATTTCATACAATGCGGGCCCCCAATGATCACTTGGTTTATAACCCCCATGAATACTATAGCTATTTACGTATTATTTATCCATAGGTATTGGAATTATGTTCACCAACTTAGCTATCGTTCGGGGGCCTCAAATTGTAGTTAAGAAAAATCATGGTTTCCGTTGAAGGCGCGCTTGGCATCGCGTTGGGAGTGGGTTTGGGCCTGGCTCCAGCATTGGCCGCCATCTTTGTGGCCAACGGTGCGGTGCGTCGAAAGTTCGGGCTGGGCTGGTTTTGGTTGTGAAATTCTTGGAGTTGTTGGATATATGGGTATATATATATATATGGAGATTGAAACTTTTTGGGAGAGTTCTGAACCGGTGATTTTTGTTGGTACAGGAGATTCACCAAGAGTTGGGCTGGATTTTGAGCCGAAAATCCACCCAATCCACTGCTGGGACAATCCCGTGAACAAAAAATCCGTGTGCGTTTACTGCATTCTCTTTCGGTTCACAGGGAAAGGTCTTTGGAGTTGGGCTATACCCCAGGTCAATGAACAATTGGCAAGGAAAAAATTAAAGCAAATGCATAAAGCAAATGATGATGAACCCGATTTGTGCTCCTGTTTTGTTGACGAAACCATACGAGCCACTGAACAAACTCCGGCAATAGGAAGCACGCCAGGGATCGACATTGGTATTCAGAAGTTGTAAAAACATGAGGCAAGCGATGGGACCCCGCATATCTGGTGAAGGATTACTAGAGGATAAACACTTCACCATAAATCACAAAATGTATCATGCTACATGATCCCCTTTAGAATAATTCATCACCATAACCCATTTGTGCAGTAACTCTGGGTATTTGTTTAGCGATCCCTTGACCAAGCTCCGTGAATGAAGACAGGGCATATCACCCTTGAACGGATGTATTTATGATTTGAAGGTCTGTGCTAATTTGCCTAGAAAAAGCAAAACAGGACATGAGCATGGTCTCAGCATAAGTAAAGGGCATGTAGCAAAGTTACAAAGCCGGAAACTCTTTGGACTCAAAGATAGGTGACTCATGTTGATTCTATCTTCATAGTAACATACCCATATGTTCCATGGTGCTGGAATATGTTCCAACATGCATCCCAAAAAAATGAACCCGTTGTGTTGGTATTCTGTTCCCCTTACATGGAGCATATGGGATACTGTGATAGCATACTGGGCATAGTAGGATCACCTGAGGATCTAACGCAGCCTCCAAGGGATACCAAAAGCCGAGGCCAAGTCACCATATCGGTGCCGGATCCAGGTAAGTTCAAGAGTGCCGCGTCAGAGATGATCCTACCCTCTAGTGATTTCACATGTTATCCCCTTCTGCTCATTCACCACAGCTATACAAAAAAACATGTCTAACAAGTGCATCATGCGTATTTATATATATATATATGTGTGTGTATACTGTACACATAATTATGTTATATAATTTATCAATGGGCCATTTTCCTTTGCTTCCAGACTGCTATTCGGAATTTGATGATATTTCATCAGTGGCAGATGGGTTCCAGCCAGCTTCAACCAAGCGACGTTGGAACTGTGAATGTTCATGTTTGAAAATCATTTAGGTATTTGTATGGCTGAAAAACATCTCACAACGAGGTACAACTCAGTAACGTCTACAATCCTGAAATCTCTGATCAGAAGTAAGAACAACATACTATGAACAAATCGCTTTGGACTCTGCAAGGTTGAATATGTTTTTTTTTTGCGACACGCGCGCCCTCATCTTCCATTATCTGTCAGACAGGTAACTAAACCCAAAAGTCATACGGTTTTTTTTGTTCAATGGTTTCAAATCTCGAAGGTAACTGGAAGCATTCAGAAAACAATGCTGTGAAAACTGTCTGATTCTATTGGTTTCTGCCCTGCGCCAGCAAGAAAAGGTGACCAGTTACCAAGTTGCCAACCCAAAAGAAAACACTGCATACTCGTGCAGGATGTATATACATGTGTGTGTATATATATATATATATACGTAGATAACTACCTATCTACCTCCTATCTCTCCATCTACCTATCTAGTCTAGACAGTTTTCAGGGAGCCCCTTGGAACCATGTGGTTGGCATGAACTTCCCATCCCAGAGGGACACCCAACTAGTCTCAATGGTATGATGACTTTGGCAGATACATTTGGAATTTGGTTCATCTCGATTTGGTTCATCTAAATCGCAAGTCATCATGATTTGGTCCATTTATTAGGTGTGTGGTTTCACATATTGGTCAGCCAGAGGATTTATGAAACTTCTTTCTGATGAGTTGAACAGTTCTGGGTCCCCCACTCACCGGGTTCAGATCTCTGGAATTGAACGAGTCACAGGAAAACTCCTGAGTAGAAAACTTTAAAATTTATAGATGAGTTATCAACTCTCGGAGAATTCCGGCAGTTATGGCCCTTTACCAGTAGTAAGTCCGTAAGTCACAGCATAAACGTATGGCCAGGCCACCATAAAAAACTATCGGGTCAAGTAGCACAATCTTCATGGTGAAACTCAGCAGCGTTTCCAGCAGCATTCCCAGGCGATTCGCGGGCCTCGCGCGCCCTGAAAAAGGCCATTGCGGAGCTGGCCGGGCCTGAGGTCACCGAGGCAAAGATGAGGGCTTCCCATGGGAATTCATGGCGAGTTGGTGGGATTAAAATGGATTGAAGGGTATTGAAGGTTTTTTTTTTTAAATGGGATTTATATATATATACATATTTATTTAATTTAATTATATAATATAGTTATTTAAATGGATATGGTTATTTGTTTAATGTTTATTGTATATATATAATAAATTATAATGGGATGTTCATCGGATTTGATGAAGTGCCCACGTGAATAACCAATAAAGTAGGGATTTCATATTTTTCCATGATGATATGATATATTGTAGTATCTGGATTCAGATATATCCTCAATCTTCCCAACCCCTGTTGCTTGATGATTAGTGATTAGCGGTGGAGTTTTACCCAATTTGAGTTTGGGATGGTCATGATCCGTCAGCTAGGAGTCCCGTTCTTCGCCACCTAGGATTTCATGGAACGACATGTCGGGTTTGGACCACTGCTCCATTTTCTTATGGTAAAATCACCAGAATTCTCCATGGTGAAGTGGTTGAATTCATGTTCAGCCCTTATATTTTCCATGGTTACCCTCTGGTAAACAAACATAACTATGGAAAATCACCATGTTGAATGGGAAAATCCACTATTTCTATGGCCAGTTTCAATAGCTATGTAACAAATTACCAGAGGGTAGATCATGTTGGATCACCATTTTCCACGGTGAAGTCTCCGTTTTTCCCTGTGAAGGCAGCCGTGACGCTGGCCTTCGGCTGCATCGCTACGGCGCGCGGCGTGGTTCGCTCAGTGCGCATTGCAGGCCGCCTGCTGCAACAGATGCTGGGCGCAGCAATAGGATATTGGATGGTATTAGGAATGTTTTTTTTTTTTTTTATGTATGATTATTGAAGATACCATCTGGTGATTTAACATAGCTATGTAACTAGAAAATCACCATTTTTCATGGGTAAACCATCGAACTAAATGGGCCATTTTCTATGGCTATTTTAAATAAGCAGAGTGTAATGTGTTTTTCATGATTATTGACTATTGAAGATATACTATTTGTATGGGGATGATTACCTCCAAGATCAGGTTAGGCTATTTTCTGATGGGATTATAGATCGGATTGGTATTATATCCTGTACATATACGTGTATATATATATACATATGGCATTGTATGTGATTGTATGGGATGTAGTTTGGGATTGTAGTATTATAGATGCTTTAGTGATCTTTACTGGTTAATGGGGCTAGTGATTTCATTTGTGTTTGTAATTGTCAGTCATTAGTATTAATATTTTTTTGAGATCTATGATAGATGATTGAGCCCAGCCTTACTTCTGGTAAATAGCTATCTGTTGAAGTTTCATTTTTCCAGAGCAAAATGTTAAATTACCTTAGGCTAGTACTAAATGATTCAGCAACTATTTGGTTTCAATTAATTTTAAAAGGGTTAACAATCAGTAGGTTAGTTCACCAAACATAGTACCCGATTGATTAGGGGTAGTTATCCTTATCACCTGAAGCCTGTTAATAAATACATGATCCATCTGTATAATCTGTATTAATGATAGATGGTTTAGCTCAGCATGACCTTTGGTAATTGGGTATCTGGTAATGTCTATTTATTTTTAGATTGTTTAGATTCGTGTTGTATGATTATACAATAGGATTTAATGGTATTAATGAGATTTTATAGTGGGATTGTAATGGATTCACCAACTGATTGCGTGTGTTTTTTGTTTTTCACCTACCATTATTTATTTGACCATTATGTATATATATTATTATTATTTGTTTCTATTATTATTACTACTATTATTGTTATTATTACTATTATTATTGTTACTATTATTTTTATTATTATTATATATTGTTTAATATTTGAGGAACCCTCAACAAGATTTGAAAAGAAAGAGCTTATTGCTAGTTTTAGCGGACGCTACTGTTCTATATTTTTTGGGGCTTCTATAGTTATATTATGAGTACTGGTAGTATCATTATTGATTGTGAGTACTAGCAGATAGTATTTGTGTTACTGTTGTGGTTATTATTTGTAATTTATTTGTTTCAGTTTGATGATCTGTTTTGTAATAAGTAACAGTAACATCATGTAACACCAGTAATGGGGATACTAACGAACACTCGAGATAAGCATCAGTAGTGATCATACTAATGATAAATCAGTTTTTTGGTTGTTATGAATTGTATAGCGCTTTCCATTTCTTAATTACAGACTGGTTGGTGGTTTCCTGTATGTATGCTTGTGTTTAACCTTATTTGGAATGATTGTCCGCAATGAAGATTCTTTTCAGGGGTTAAACCACCACCGAGTTGCGATCATAATTATTTGTCTTTGATTACAATTGCATGGTACAATTAGCATCGAGTATTATCATGGGTGTTTTCAGTGCTGTTATCTTAATATTTAGTATTATATAGCTTCATGTTTCGTATTTGCGGTTTTTCTTTTTTAATGAAGTTTGCTGTTGATTCTTATTTATGTGTTTTTTAATCACCACTACGTTTCTTGAATCATTGCAGTATTTTGTGTAGTTAACATGATCATTGTGTTTCTGTTGTGTGTCATTCTTTGCTATCACTATTCAATATTTTGCAATAGGTATCATTAGCATGAAATTCGTAGTTTCATGTCATGTCTGGGCGTTGGGGATAGGATGGTTGCAGGGTCCTAGTGGAGATCCAGCTGTCAACCAGGATTGCTCCAACCCATCATTTTCAGAGCCATGATAGGCCGATAGACACTTTTGGGGCTGAAAAAGTGTCATGCAAATTGTAGAGTTCCCCGGTTTACGGCCCTTGTACCTGGGGTGTTTGGAGCAACTCTAATGAATTGACGTGGTTCTGTCATATCACGACTTGTTGTGACTAACGCGAGCTCCGGATGTGGGCCATGCCTGGATCTTAACACATGCCAGAGGGAATGCCAGACAGAACTTACTGGTGCTTAGCAGGGAATGAGGAAATGATCCATAATCACTAGTAATAATTATCCCATTCCCCCATTCCCATCCATTCCCTACTAAGCACCAGTAAGAGAATGTCAGAATATATTTCAGATAGAATGCCAGACAGACTGCCAGATAGAATATCAAAACATGTGGCAGATAGAATGCCATGAGAATGTCAGAATAGACGCCAAGTAGACTGCCGTCAGAATATATGCCACACAGTATGTCAGAATAGATGCCAGAAAGAATGTCAGATAGAATGTGTAGAATGTCAGAATATATATATATATATACAGTATATGTATATAGATATATGCCATATATTCTTCCAGATGATATGTCAGAAACTATGTCAAAATAGTGTGTCAGGGTTCGGATCACTCGAAGTAAGGTTACTTCTTCCAGTAGTTGATAGCTTTTTATTGACCAGCAGTAGTGGATGGTCATATGCGTTTTTGCGATTGCTGTATTAATGGGTTGTCAACTTGTACCAGCGAATGGATGTGGATGGCAATGATCACTATAAATGGGGGGCAGGTCCATGTGCCTCTATTTTTTTTGAACATCCTTGAGTTCATGATAGCAACCTCACAACAAGCTCATCGCCAAAACCCGGTTTCGGAATCTATTGAATCTACTGTATGGATTTGCCCGCATGAGACACTGCGCGGGTTGTCAGTACTTCAGTTTGGAGGGGCTGGTTGTGTTCGTGTTTGAGGGCCACAGCTGGGGTGTAGACTCTAGCCACTTTCAGCTGGGGATCATAGGGACGCTGCGGGGACAAAAAAAAGTGACCAACTCTCAGACCCAAGTGCCATCGGTAATCAAACATGGCAATGGAAAAAAACCTAGATCCAACGGCGCGTGACACTCACTAAGTGTGGATATTCTATTTCACCACATTATGTCAGCCAGCAAGTGGCCAGTCATGGTTGCAACTATTTGTGAGTTGGAGTGCGAGATATTTTTGTGGTTTTATCCAAGACTCGGGTCAAAATCGGTTGGTCATGACTTTTCAATATATTTTTCACATCAACATTACTATGCTTAGGATCAACATTATGCTATTGTTAGGCACGGAAGGCCCCACTGAACCAACCCCCAGGATGCTCGACATTTGCTTCCAGGCCGCTCGTTTTTTGGGGGGTGGCCAGGCCTCTGAAGAACGAGTCGTTTCAGCGCTTGTGAAGAGTCTGTAGACCGAAACCAAAAACCATGGCAGTGTGGAACAAATCTATTTCTGTTGGATTCTTGAAGGATTTTCAGGTTGTTTTTGTTTTTTTTCTCAGTGTTCGGATGGTTTTTGTTTTTCGAAACTAGATGCAAACTAGATGTGGCTTGCTCTTGCGAGCCGCTTCAACGAACATGGATTGGTGGGTCGGATTTTTTGAAAACAAGAAACCGTCGGTTCGGATTTTTACAGCAATGGGAGTTCCCAGGCGATTTCTTGTATAATGAGATGAATTCACCACAACTACTATCCCACAAAAAAATATGATCATTAAACTATCAGAAAAAAACCACTTCAAAACGTATGGTGTTCCTGTATTTTGTCCCATTATCCAATTCTAACTTGAGTTGGGGACAACAGGTTTCTTAAACACTGCCATTTCCGACCGTGTGAAATTGATGAACTTGGTGTAACTTCCCAGAATTGGTTGTTAAGAGAATATTGAAACCGGAGCCTCAAGCAATTTGAGGCTAGAAACCTCAATGAGGTGGATGTGGGCGGTTACTGTAAATTTTAAGGGCTGAAAGCATTTACATCATTTACCTAGACCCTCCGCTTGTACCCAAAATTGGGGGTGCCCCAAAATTGGTAAAGCCAAGTCAGAATGGGTCTAGGTAGATGAGCTGATCTCCAGTCTCAACCGCAGATCCTAGCAATCCGGCAAGATCAGGTGGAGTTGCAAGGTCAAGAGACCAGCGACTTGGTGGAAGCTGGAGCAATCCTGGAGCTGATAGGGTAGCAATTGCCTTCTGATCTTCTGCATGTACGAATAGTACACAGTATATACGAATGTTAAGTATACGTACCTAGGTCTTCCATCGTAGCACTTCTTTTTGGATGACTAGGTTTTTTGCCTCCTTTTTGAGATATCAGTCAGAGAACGCAGTTCTCGACCCAACCGCCTACTTTTGCAGTTTTCCTACGATTTCCCTTTGTTCATTTCATGCTGCATTCCCATGTTACTGTAAACATCCAGCCCTTTTTCAGACGAATTTTCTAGGGTGGGATGCAATGCACCAAATGGATTGGGTCAACCGCCACTTACCCTGCATCCATAAGCGAATAAAATCGAAGCACTAAACTGTGACCAGCCATGTTAGCTGGTCAATCGGCTTTGAAGTGTCACTGGCAGACTCTTTTGCTGACCATTTCTTAAAGCATGTCAATTTTTGAGCGATGATGTGCACGTTTTATTCGAAAGGTCGTTCCTGCAAAAACCTTCAAACGCCTTCAGAAACCTTCAAAAACGCCTGCAAAAACGATCAAATGCCAATCCCAAAAAGTCGGTCACATTGTGTCAAATTTTATTTTTCTCCATTTTTTAGCAACATGCCCCAAAAAATGGAAAAAAATGGTGCGTTCCGCATTTTTTTGTTGGCACAGTTCTCAGAGAATTATGTCTTTGGAGGATCCAAAGCATGGTAATGGTAGCAAGTTTGAACACTGTGTGTACGCGCACGCGTCACCATGTTTTGTGGGGGACAATTCGAAACTTCCAGGTTTTTTCCATGACCCACTTCTATACTCAATGCAGAGAGTCGGGGAGTGACATAAAATCGGAGGTTCCAGTACTGGGCATGAAGTTCATGACCGGTTTTTGGAGATATCGACCAAAACGTCTACTTTTTGAATTATCGTCCAGAAAAAGAAGAACATTCATAGGGGTGGGCCAGAAACTATTGATCTTTTAAACACACATATATATATGTATAGACCATATTATATATGACTTGGGCTATCTTTAGTCTGTTTCAATTGCGTATTGGGATATGCAGGAACCCCTAGATAGGTTGCTTCGTCTCGTTGATTTCTTTCCGGAAAAATCAGTCGCAACCCGAGGCGCAACGCTACTGCTTTTGCTGTTGGCGAAACGGGTGGGGTGGGGTTGGGTAGGGTTGGGTGGGGGTGGACAAACGTACACGCACTTGATACACGCTTCATGTCAACGTTTTGTCCGCCTGTGAATGTTAGGGTTTAACTTCATGACAGACTTGAATGCTATGCTTGAACTTGTTCGCAAACTTTGATTTTGAACTATATAAACTGCGTGGCTTCATGCAATCAGTTTTGACATCTCATCAAACGAGAATCCATGTTGATGGAAGCACATCATTGGAAAAGACAGGCCTTGGCCAACTGATTCCATTTTTCTTCTGTCAGCCACGCCAACTGCAGTTTGTCAAGAAAGTTCAGTCAAAAAACTTTTGACAGATGCAAATCTTTGGGCGGCACTTGGCAACTTTGCAAAAAGACAATGACACGAAAAAGACAAAAACGTAGATGAGTAACTTCCCATTGTAATTCCAGGATGATTGTTTTTTTTTCAATGTTTCCCCCAGTGGAACTGCAAATTGAACAATGTATTTGTTCCACGAGTGGAAAGACACAACAACAGTTTTTGCACAAGTGCCGTGGATGCAACTAGCAATGTCCCTTGTATTGTTGACCATGACGTAGCCAGGTTGTTCTTTTTGATTTTGATCGCCTGAGCAGATTGTGCCTTGTTTTTCTTTTGAATTTTTTGAGCTTGATATTGAATGTTTTGGGGCCATTCTTAGTTTCTGGGTATATATGTATGCGCATACACACCAATATTATAAATGCACATGTGTATGTATATAGATGGTTTTCTATGAACATATGTATACATATGTAAGGTGCTATGTATATGTCATGATTTATATATAATGTATATATATACACATTTTTATATGAATAATATATATATATATTATGATTTAAGATAGAAATATACATACATTATATACATACTATAATACTATATGCATACTGCATGACAAGAACTCTGTGAATTGTCCAAACCTCCCAGGTGAAGAAGTCTGCCAACGGCTCTCCTCGTTCGATTCCTCGGTGGCCGCCCGCATCATCAACCGTTCCTTGGAAGATGATCGACTTCATGGTGTTTCCTGAAGCACCAGGAAGAAAAACCAGCTGGCCATTTCACAGGGAAGTGGAACATGGCACAAGAAAGGATGACTTGCTAAAACTGCGAGGCTTTCCATGGCAAAGTGCTAAATTACCAGAGGGTAATCCAGCGATCGGGATAGAAACAAGTATTTCTGGATGTTTTTTGAGGATCTTGACCAACACATTGACTTGTTTCCGGCAGAAATGGAGGAGGTTTAAGCAGTGAACATTGAGTTTTTTGCCGTGGGGGTGGAATATCGCAGTTGACTTGGGCGGATGATCTTAACAAGCAACAAGCCGGGGTCAACCGTCAGAAATTTGTCAATCATTATTTCATGACCCATTGTGGGAATCGAATGGCAGAATCCTTTTATAGATATGAACAGGTCTGCCATGTGCGTGCAGCCTAAAAATGGTTAGGGTCGGGGGATCATCCTAAAACATGTTTTTTGTCTGGCATTTTAACGATGTTTTTGACTGAACAGATGGATGCTTCCAGCATTTCAAAATTCAAAGGGATTTACGAGGTCCCAACATTTATACGACTATATGCAATGCAAAAAAAACTTGTTGACTTCCCGAAAAAGACGGTCAGCAATTGTTTGTTTGTTTTTAATGGTGGTGTACCTGTAGGAATGGTCCCGGAGCCCTTGACCCTTCAGCTCTTCGTGAATGACCAGAAAAAAAAACCTTGAGTTCGCTATTGAGCATTGAAGCCTATCATCCTATGCTTCCAACAATCCCACAAATCTCTCCCCAGAAACTATGGCGAGCTTTTTGAAGTTGAAGTTGCTGCCCCCACGTTACCAGATACTTTGCGGTGGGGCCCCATAAATTATGGTACTGTAACTTCCAAAAAGATGCAGACAAAGTGAAATTTATCACTATGGTCCTGATTTTACATGTCTATTTGTTTGGAGCGTTCTTGGGGGTCATGGGCTAACTTAGCTATATACTTAGCTAATTTCACAACCCTTGTTGGTTGATGTTTAGTTCGGGGATTATAGGATATATATATATATATATGAGAGTTTAGTTTCGAATTTCAAAATCCATGAGAAGGGAATCCCGTTCTCAAGCAGCCAGTATCACTTCCCCATTCTACGCCTTGACTTCATCCGGGAAGCCCCAAGGCTATTTAGCCGAAGAAGGCCTAGATCCAAGCGCTGTAGAAGTGGTGTGCCTTGGCAACCAGTCAAGAGATAGGCATTGGATGATGATCTCAAATCTGCATCAAGACTTGGACTCTCACAATATATTATAATTTATCATATATATATATATAATAATTATCATCGTATATCATATGACATAACTATACAAACTTGATATCAATATCATGATGTCACTGATATCATGACCCCCAAACGTTCGCCGCCTTCCGCGCCTCGTGAGGCGGTGGAATGCGGATCCCAACCCCACGGCGGGCAATCCGAGCGACCGTCCCTCCGTAACCCCGGGGGATCAGGACTTCACACCTCCCAGTGGTATCTTGGATGGGTGATACGCTTGCGGAGAACTTGGTGAACGTTTGAGTTGGGGATGTTGGGGGATGATATGTTGATAAAGCAACGAAATTTTATTGGGGCGAGTTCACCTTGTATGGAAAATCATGGAACTAAATGGGCGATGTCCATAGCGAACTGTTAAATTCCAGAGGGCAACCAATAAAAAATAAGGTGAAACACTAATGTGGGGTTCCATGCGTTTGTTTGAGTGATTCCATGTAATTAGTTCGAAATAAGTGTTGAAACCTCCAGCAGGAAAAACTGCAGGGTGAATGGTATCCATGAAGAGGAAGAGTATACCAGTGCCGTTATTCCCGAATGCGTAGCAAGGGCTCTCGTGTCATTCTCGGGGTCTGGGGGTTGAGGGTGTGTTCGCTCGACGTTGCGCAACCGTTCGCAACCGTCCGCAACCGTCCGCAACCGTCCGCAACCATCCGCAACCGTTCGCAACAGTCCGCAACCGTTCGCGCGAGGTCGGTATATGGCCGTGCCTTTAGCGAGTTCTGCAACAGTGGTCACTTTTGGGATTTCACAGGTCGCGTAGCTTCGTTTCGCGTGGCAGGTGTGGCACTTCATGACATTCAGACGTGTTGCATAACGTGTCGAAAGTCGTTTTGCGTGACAGGCGCAATACTTTTGCGACGTTTTCAGAAGATGAGTTCCCGTTTTCGTGGCAGGCGCGGCACTTTGGACGTGTCCATTTTGCGAGGCAGGCGCAACACTTTAGAGGAGTCGTGTTGGGTGTTTTTTGCGAATCGCATTGTTAGGGCTGCCTCAAGTGGTGACAGCGTGCAAATTCCGTCCTGGCAGGCGTGGCATTTTGTGAGATGTGCTGAAAAATGATAGAAGCCTCGCACGAATGATCAATTTTTAGGTAACAAATTTTGAGGTTCATGAGAAAACTCGTAGGAAAATATCGATTTTGAAGCTACGAAGTGTGAAAATTTGAGAAGTCTCGCACGAAATGCTCCAACATGTCTCGTCTCGAGTCTCTGATTTTCCTGTGGCCTTGCCGCCGTGTCTATGGAGCTGCAAAACATATCCTGCTTCACGGTGCCAAAGCAAGTTGTAACCTGGTTTTGCGTTGCAGGCGTGGCACTTCGTAACATTCTCATCTGTCTGCAAACGTGTCGAAAATCATTTAGTGTGGCAGGCGCAATGCTTATGGGTCGTTTTCAGAAGATGATGAGTCGCAGTCTTCGTGGCAGGCGCGCAGCACTTTGGAGACCTCCATCGTTATTCTGCGTGGCAGGCGCAGCACATGTTGCGTGCTTTGTGCGAATTGCATTGTCAGGGCTGCCTGAAGTGGTGACAAAGCGCCAAGTCCAGGCAGGCGTGGTATATTGTGATATGCGATGACACTCCACACTTTACACTCTGTACTTTACACTCCACACTTTACACTCTACACTTCACACTTTTCACTTTACACTCCACGCTCCACACTCTACACTTTACACTCCACACTTTACACTCTACACTTTACACTCCACACTCTGTACTCTACACTTTACACACTCCACACTCTACACTCTGCACTTTACACTCTGCACTTTACGCTCCACACTCCGCACTTTACACTCTATACTTTACACTCCACACTTTACACTTTACACTTTTCACTTTACACTCCACACTGTACACTCCCCACTCCACACTTTACACTCCACACTTTACACTTTACACTCCCCACACTACTCTTTACACTCCACACTCTACACATTACACTTCACACTCTTCACTTTACATTCCACACTTTGCACTACACTATACACTCCACGCTCTACACTCCACACTCTGCACTGTACACTCCCCACTCCACACTTTACACTCTACACTACGCACTCTACACATTACACTCCACCCTCAAAACTTTACACTTACATTCCAAACTTTACAATCCACACTCCACACTCCACCCTGTACACTTTACACTCCACACTCAACACTTGACACTTTACACTCTACACTCACACTTTACACTTTACACTCCACACTCTGCACTTTACACTTTACACTCCACACTCCACACTTTACAATCCACACTCTACACTTTACACTCCACACTCTGCACTCTACACTTTACACACTCCACACTTTACACTCTGCACTTTACACTCTACACTTTACACTCCACGCTCCACACTCTACACTTTACACTCCACACTTTACACTCTACACTTTACACTCCACACTCTGCACTCTACACTTTACACACTCCACACTCTAAACTCCACACTGTACACTCCCCACTCCACACTCTACGCTCCACACTCTACACTGTACACTCCCCACTCCACACTGTACACTCCACACTTTACACTCTACACTCCCCACACTACTCTTTACACTCTACACTCTACACTTTACACTCCACGGTCTGCACTCTACACTTTACAGTCTACTCTTTACACTCCCCACTCTACGCTCCACCCTCTACACTCCACACTCCACATTGTACACTGCACTCACTTTACACTCCACACTCCACACTCTACGCTTTACACCTACACTCTACACTTTACACTTTACACTCCACACTCTAAACTTTACACTTTACTTTACTCTCCACACTCTTCACTCCACACTCCACACTTTCCAGCGCACACCTTACACTTTACATTCCACACTCCACAATTCCCACTTCACACCGTACATATGCATTTGTCATTCAACACTCCACTTTCTTTACACCCCACACTTTGCACTCCACACTTTTTCGCACTCCACAGTCTACAGTTTACTGGTACGGTACAGTAACAGGGGAAAAATGTACAAGACTGTTCAAATAATTTGTTTCACAAAAGTGCTCTACATGACTGCATTCGGGTTCGTGGGCTGCATCTTGTTTTTTTCGGGATATAGGGTAAACAAATGTAGATGTGGAAAACCTATGGTTTCCCTAGGAAAATAATCTAAAAATGGTTGGTTGTCCTTCCGTATCTATGTTAGTTTACCAAGGGTATATGTTTTGGGTTTTTACCTGCGGTAGCTTCTGGACACGTAACAAAGAACCAATGCTGACTGAACAATTTGAACACCACAAAAATAGAAACTCTAAAAACAACCCCAAAATAAATTAAGAAAATGAGACACCTGGAAATTCAAAGTTATATTATATATATATCTCTCTCTCTCATCTATCAACATCTATAACTTATTGACATCCTGAAAACACGTTGATTCTTTTTTGGTGTGGGTTGCTACAATGGTCAGATTTTTTTGGCCACCAAGAAGAACGGCTGGTCCAACCATTGGTCTTTGGTAGTTGGACTCACAAAGTTGCGGATCCAAGAGCCAGTGCAACCGAGGTGTGAACTTTGGAAGATTGCTCAGGCAGCGTTAAAAAAACGCCACGTGCTTCGTTCTAATTTGCAATGATTACCCGCAAAACCATTAAAATAAACATTCAACATGGAGATGTTACAGCCAAACATGTTACGTGGAGGGTACATGTAAATTTGCGACCGCGAAAAATTTGGCCAAAGTTGCCTGTATGCATAAGTTCAAGATCTGAATTTTCATCGGATGTGGACTGAGAACCGCACGGATTCAAGGTAGTTCTGAATTTGAATAGCAGCCCTGAACTGGTTATGTCATTGGAACTTGGGGAGTTAACTGATTGAACTTCAATGCTGATTCTGTGTTGACTCTTTTGCCGAAAAAAATCCATGTGCGGACCGCGAAATCAGGATCCACCGCGTTCCTCAGCCACGAATTACAATGGAGAATCAAACACTCCCCAATCCACTGGATCACTGGAATGGGTAGGGGAAACTGTCCCAAATAGCGATCTCATGCGATTTCCAATGAAGAGCATCGTTTGAAAAGGGGTTTGAACGCCAGTTGGTCAACTTAAAAAACATCGCCAGTTCCCAAATGTTCCCAATTCCTTCGCCATGTTTCAACGCCAGCTTGTTCTGGTGGTGAAGGGTAGGTCTCCATCAGTCTGACTGATGCGCCTGCGATCGCCTGCGGTTCTGGAGAGGATCGAAAATTGCTCCATCCAGTCCAGCCAAGTTGCCAGTGGGGTGACCCTGGGGCCCTGGTGTCTACCAATGAAGTTCAGGGTCATGGCAGATGCTGAGTTTGGGGATTCATTATGGGCCATTTTTGGTGATGGTATCTTTACTTTACGGGATGTTTTTTTTTTTAAATAAGGTTCAGCTGGATGACTACATGGATGCAATCGCGTGTGCAGTTGGCCACCAAAGTTATCCTTTTCATTGTTTGACAGATGGGCTTTAAGGCACAATTCAAAACCATTCAAAACCCCTTCGCAAAAATGGACCAGAGCGAACATGTTTGGGAACTGAGTTGGCTGTTTCTGACTGGATGGGAAAAGTCTGTGTGGGTTTCTCATTGGGGATCCTCTTGTTCAATGGATTTCCGGACAAAATCATGAATATGAATAAGTATGACAAATGGTCCCAACAGATGCTTCCCAATCATTATAACTGTTTATATTGATGTTTTATTCTGACCAGTAATTATACATAATTATCTCTTTTCCGTGACACCTCAAATATACATCAAATATAGATTCCTCCCCCATGTTCATGGAAATCGTTGACGGTAGGGTCCTCCCAGTGATGTTCGTGAAATATGATGCTAAGCCATCCAACTAGATCTGATCATGAGATATCATGATTAATATCTACCACAGAAGCCACTTTTTTGGACTTGATATTGGAGTGATAAATAAACTTCGCGTGGCGTGGCCTGTGTCAAACGATGTTTAAGTTCCTTTTCACCCAATGGCTCCAGCAGGGTGTTTTTTTGGCGCTACTCCCAGTTCTCATCCATTTGAAAATAGGAGTTTCCATTATAAACCAACCAGTTTGTGGATCCTACATTGTGGAAATCCCAGTGTAAATATGTATATTTGATAGTATTTAATATCATTTACATATATATATACATACATACATACATATCCAGGGCTTCATGGCCTATTGACAGCTTGGCAAAGCTATGCAAAGCTGGTATGCCGACGCGGGTGTTTTAATCCGTAAGAACTGGATACATCATGAGAACCGACCGCAATGGTGATATCATGGCAACACAATGGTTATACTATTATAACATTGTACAACCAACCTAACTGGCATGATACCACCATTAAATAATTATAGATATATATATATATATACATATAATCAGAATTATTCAAGAATATATGATCATTACATAACCAACTGAATTATGATTATATATAATCAGAATTATTGAAGAATATATGATCATTACATAACCAACTGAATTATGATTATATATAATCAGAATTATTGAAGAATATATGATCATTACATAACCAACTG
>Ga0126342_10002417_pt1 | contig 29076 bp, 22 predicted proteins | sample Cyp1metagenome_FD_92528 | JGI IMG/M metagenome (GOLD analysis project Ga0126342, IMG submission 92528) | Coral microbial communities from Lord Howe Island, Old Settlement Bay, Australia - Cyphastrea 1 metagenome | ecosystem: Host-associated > Invertebrates > Cnidaria > Coral ... | reverse complement strand
CTGCACTAATTACAGTACACCACACCACTTTACATTACACTACACTACATTACACTACACTACACTACACTAACTACAACTACAACTACAACTACAACTACAACTACACTACGCTAGTACACTACACTACTTTACATTACACTACACTACACTACATTACACTACACCACACTAACTAAAGCTACAACTACAACTGCAACTGCAACTACAACTACAACTACACTACATAACACTACTCCACTCTACTCTACTCTACACTACTCTACACCACGCCACACCACACTACACTACACAAACTACAACTACAGCTACAACTACGCTACTTTACACTACACTACACTACCCTACATTACATTACACTACGCTCATTACACCACCACAAATGCAACTGAACTACACTACACTAATTACACTACACCACAAATGCAACTCCACTACACTACAACTACAACTGCAGCTTCACTACACCACAGTACCTCCAGCAGTTGTGGTGAGGTCCACTGCACCCATTGCATCGATGTGCTGGCCCCACTGAGGATTCGTGGTTTATGAGCCATATACACACTATAATTGACTATAATCCATTTAGTCTATAACCAAAAGTGGATCCATAATAATTACACCATATGTAAATATCAATAGATATCCATGGGACTTTAGGTAAAAGTGGATTATTTGCTATAATCATGTTATATACATAACTAGGGGATATTCCATGAATCCAACTGTTTTTTTCACCCATTTACGATTCGTGGGGACCGCTCTCCCAAGTAATGTTTTTTTTCGCAGTTATCAGTGCCCAAGGGGCCGGTGATAGTGGATGAATGCTTTATATTTAATTCATGTGTATAAAAGATATCAAGTGCTCCCCCCGTTTCTCCAGTTGGTTTGAGTTTAGTTTGTTTATACCATCATTGGATGATACCGGAAAGCTTCGGGATCACCAGGTAGTTCAGCATAGTGAAGTTGGTTCCAACAAATACAACTCCAACCACCTTCCGCCATCGCCTTGTGCGGTACACTGGTAATTGTACACAAGGCACATAGACTAATGTAATCATATAATATGTATGTATATATATATATATGAATACATATATATATACACATATGAATACATATATATATATACACATATGAATACATATACATATACATATATATATACACCCTCCGGTAATTTAACAAAATAATGTAAATGACCATTTACAGATGATTACAGGTGATTTCCCGAACTTCAAACTGGTGATTGTCCAGGTCGCTACCGCGCACTGCGTCCAGGCACATCGACAGGTATTTTGATGCCCGTACGGCACACGCATCCTGACCAAGGTCACCCCGGCGCCAGGTGATGGTGGTGAAGAATCATGAAAAATTACCCACTGGTAATTTGATTCAGCTACTGAAAATGGCCATTCGTTGATTTACCCATTGAAAATTGTGATGTTCCATCGTTTTTTGTGTTAGTTTGCCAGAGGCTAAGGCCGAAAACAGCTACCCCTAGGAGATTGTGTTCAGTGACGGGGCACAGATTTCCATCGAGATCTGCATGAAAGTGGACCATGGAATTCCATGTCGCAAAACCAGGTCCGTTGGCTAGTTGATTGCAATGATTAATGTGATCAAAATACATGTACACTTGGTGTAGATTATATATATATAGTATGATTGGCATATATCTCATCATCCCTGATTATATCAGTGTTCCTGTTTAAAAAAAAAACACATGTAAACTGTTTGTTGCTACCCCGTGAACATCGTTTTTTTGCCATCGCCGCTTGCGACCATCTTTTGGGAGGCCAGGAACATCCTGAAAAAAATAATTCACCCCATGAGTAGCTAAGATCTATACATTTGTATTGCCAATATGGTCAATGTGTTTCGTATAGCTCCATTATATTCCCATTGTATCCTAATTGCACATTAAAAAGGATCGACCTCCTATGTATTGGCTGATGTAAACAATAGAAGGTGCCCCCGAGCGTTTGTTGTGTTGCAAAGTCACTAAAATACCGTGATTCCGGCTGCACCACATTGAAATTTGAATCTTGATGTCTTGTTAATTTATGATTATACACCATATGAAATGCCATAGTAATATAGTATATGTATACCACTATGTATCCCGAATTTTCAATCATTCTCAAATATATTCAACCAAAAGCTATCATGTTATCATTATTCTATCATAGCCTACGACATTCCAATAATATAACATTAAAAACAAATATGATATCATATCCTGCTTGGAGACTTAAACGGTATTCTGCTCCGACCTCATGAGTTTTGTGGGATCCAAGAACAGCGCAATGGCAATGGTCCGCACCTTAGTGAGGGTACCAAGGATTGTTGAAGGTCCCCTGTTTATTAATAGTGGGGGCACCAAAATATATTGACCTATAAATATATACATAAATAGAAAGACACTCACACACTGATATATATATATATATATAATTATAATTATATATAATTATATATATATATGTTAGTCAAACTTTTGTTTAGCTGACAGTATATGCATATTATAAATTATCTAGGTGTTATATATATATTATACATAAATATATATATATATTATGTTACATATTAGTTGACCCTCCTGTAAACTAACATAGATGTGCAAATCCCACATATATAATTGTAGATCATGTTGCGCGGGTCAAAATAAATCCGCATCTATGATGGTTTACCCCACATTATGTAATATTAATAGTTGGTGAATATCCCCAGTGATTCAACAAAAACAAAAGAGTGAGAGTACCATCACCATCATTTGTAAAACATGGGGGGGCACCACCCACTATAAATATAGTAATAGTATAATTAAATATTCCACTTAAATTATATAGTGCTTATGACTTATGAAAACAAACAATTAACAATACCAATAGTTTACACTTAATAGTGTACACTTCTTGTTTCTTGGTGGGTGAAAGCCCCAGGAATGGTAAGCGGGTCAACACCACAGTTTTGTTACTGGACATTGCCCCCTACTTGCGCTACTTACCCTACTGGGGTTACAACCCACTTCCTAACTGGGGCGAACCACCCAGTACCAAGATTCAATGGTATCAATGGTTGGGGGTAATCACAACACACCAAAAATCAAGTGGGTGTACTAAGTTACTAAATCCAGTTAGTCCATGAACAGTTTGATATACCAACATCCACCTCAGGGTTATTAAATCCAGTTAGTCCTTAATTGTTCCAGTTAGGGTATTATAAATAATTGAACCAGCAACATCCACCGATACCAGAAGCACCGGTGAGCCGCTGGGCCCAACAACATCAATCCCTGCTAAACTGTCCCTTTTTCAGATGCGAAATGAAAAATGAAGTTCAGATGATCAGATTGTCCATTGCCTTGGATTGTTGCAGGGCTACAATTGATATAAATTGATATAAATTGACATAAATTGATCATTCAGCCTGCAGTAAGGCAATTTTTTGGGGGTCAAAAATTGCCCAAATCTAACAGCCAAGGCTCCGCATGGTCGCCCCAGCGGTATAGCCAGAACCTGGGTCACATCCCTTGGATAGACAATAAATGGGATATCAATGGATTTTGATGGGAATATCATGGGAATGTAAAGCGAAAATCATCTAATTATATATTATATATACATATATATTATATATATTGTATATTATACATACATATATATATATATATATTATATACATATTGTATATATTTTATATACAATATATATTATATACATATTATATATTATATATTATATATTATATATTATATACATATTATATATATATGGCCACATGGCACAATGGATGTTGTAATATAATGATGATCGCCCTGGGAATCAAATGTGGCTGAAAAATCACCCAACTCAATTGCCAGAGGGTATATTAGCTGTTCCTGGTGGGGATGACCATGGCACATGTGAGTAGGAATAGTTTAACTAATTAAGTATTAGTATAGTATTAGTATGGTTTAACATAGTTATCTAACTAGCTACAATGGGATATCGAAAACTCTATCAACGAAAAATCAGAATATGGTCGACAAATGGATCAAATCAAGGGACATTTACCGGGAAAAACCAACCGGGGAAGTATTGGTGAGGTGGTTGTGCTACCACAAACTATTGCATTCATAGTTTCAGAGGGACCAGAATGGACCAAACATTGTTTTGGGGCTATCTAGAACAACCATTCCCAACGCTAAAGTAAGCCGATTCCGAAGTAAAATCTATGAACTCTATGAAACTTGTTCTACAGAGGTAAATTCCCTTCATTATAGATGTATGCAGTTTGAAGCATTGAAAAATGCAGGATCCAATCGATAACAAACATAGGATTAGCCGCAATGATTAGCCTGGAAATGACAGACACGGATGGCGAATGACCCCGCTGATAAGTTGGAGTTTTCCCAGCAGCTCACAGGATAACACTACAACACAACGAACCTGAACACCATGAGTACCGACCACATGCTAACTTGGATGGACATCCAAGCGATGACCAGATCCCCTGGATGTCCCAGACCCACCCACGGAATCCAAGAAAGTGAAGAAGTCCTGCGGCAGCGGCCCCCCAAGGCACATTCAAAAAGATGATTTTAACCTCAAAACAAAACATAAGGGTCATCATAAGTCATGCAAATTCGGGAATGATCAGGGAGAAAATCAACTCTTATTATCCAAGAATCATGGGAATACGACCTCAGGGTAAACAAACATAGATGTGGAAACCTTATGGTTTTCCGAGAAAAATGATCCACAAATGATGGGTTTCCACATCATTCCACATCTGCCACCCATCCCGAACATCTGAGCTCAGTCCAAGATGGAAACTGCCAACTGGGTCTTACACCCAATGCCATTGGAAAAAATGTGACTTATTGGTTGTTTAAAGCCACTACGATCACTAAGCAAATGACAAGTTTAAGCCTTGCCGTTGTTTCAATTGCGTATCTCTTAGAAAGTGACCCCTCCTCTCCTTGTTCCAGAATATCCTTGTAGGAAGATGTAGGAAGCTATCTATTCCAGCTACACTTGTTTCGGTTAATTCACGCACACACACATGTACATACACAGATATATAACTGACCCCCGTATAGGTCCAGAGGGGGGCAATAGGGGGGCAATAGGGGGGATGTAAAAAACAAGCAGAAATTGCGTTCAGAAACGAAGTCCGAAGTCCTGCCCTTAAAACACTTATACACACATAAAATACATTATACATCATGCATTAAAACACGTATACACACATAAAATACACTATACATCATGCATTATGTATTGTACATTATGTACATTATGTGCTATATATTGCTATATCATATCACATATATTCAGCAATTCTTGCTGAAATCTTCAAAAAACAAGGCGTTTCAACGTATGGAGTCCTGATATTTGGGGCTTTGGAACCACGAGAGCTTGGTGATCTCGATGTCGTTCCTTCACGGCCAGCGGAGGCCGGTACCCGGAGGAAAACATGTTTTTAGATGTACATTTTTGAATGGTTTAGTGATAGTTTTATCATGGTTTATATATCATAGTTTATAACGGCACATCTCAATCTTTTAGATGATGGCAGATGAGAATCCAATATAGTTTATTCATGTTTAATATTCCAATATCACGATTTTCAGACTGAATTGACGGCGATAAGTGGCGGTATCCGACCAGAGGTGGTTCCCTAACAAGACACGAATCTGAGTTGGTGTAGCCGTGTTGCCTAAATGCCTCCAGAGTGCATGGATTTGCACAAATCAAATTGTTTCTCCAGTTTTATGTCAAAAAATAACTGTTCTACATATCTATATTGCGGGAGACAGTGATGGAGGCTAGCATGGTTCTTCGGGTGATTTGGATCTCTATGGCTGCATGTCCGACAGCTCTCGGGCTCTCACATGAAGAGGACTCGATTCCATTCATGCCAGTAGGTGTCCCGAAGAACCAGTGCATCCTCAGCATTGGAAGAGCACTGCTAGTGGCATCATGTGGGATCAATCATAAATCTATGTGTCTTAAATGTGCATATACGTATTTAAGTGCATTTTGATATCATATAGATATATGATATAGATATATATATATATATGTATGTATGTATGTATGCATACATGCATGCATGTATGGATGTATGTATCCATATATGTGAGGCTTTCCATAAATGGTTTTTTTTCCCCAAATCATCAATTTCAATGGGTTTTCCATGGTTTTCCCATAAACCCTCCAGCTCTGATCCCTCAACCTCAAGGCTTTTGACCTGGGCTGCCCTTGCCGTGAGTCGTCGCATCATTTTTGTACCTTTTGGGTCGATGCCTTTGGACCTGGCGGATGGGAACGATTCCGCTTGGCCACCAATGTTTGTTCGTTGCCGTTGGAATGTTCGCGAAGATTCTCAACCACCCATAGTTTGATGGTTTATACTAGCCACTTGTGGTCAAATTGGGAATGATTTATTGGTATACTATTAAGCCTTATTAAGCTTTACTAATCGGTGTCCTAGTTTCCTTGCACCAAGATCTCTTTCATTCGCTCCCAACCATTAGCATCTGCCCAGAAGCTCGATGTACAACCGGCAGAACTCCCAGAAGTGCTGAACCTCGGCGAGGCCAGTTGTGATGCAAGGGCAACTGATTAAGATCCCATATATATATATATACACGTATGATATGTACATAATAACTAACTATATAGATATATATGGCCATTTATATATATATATATATTATATAATCTCGAGGTGAGCTCCAATGATGAGTCATTGGTTTCATATGTATGATTATGTATGTGTGTGTGTCTGTGTGCCCATGTTGTATACATTTGAATTCATTGATTACTATAGAGTTCTATAAGTATGCACATGCAGGCACACTGGAAGTTGGGGAATCCCATCTCGCTTCGTTTCTGTCACGATCTTAAGGAGTGAATGGCTGTTACCCCTCTGGGAATTTACAGTGCCTGGAAAATCCCCGTGTGCCAATCGTATACTGGTTGGTGGTTTTAACCATCTTGAAAAATATTAGTCAATGGGAAGGATTATCCCATATATGGAAAATAAAAAATGTTTGAAACCACCAACCAGTATAAGTCGATCATCCAAAAGTCTCTCTCGTTGATTTTTTCCTTGCCACGTGAAAAAATAGCGGATGGGAAATCCACCACTCACGCACGATTACGATTGACAGATTGAGATGCAATTCTTCTAGTGGCTTAGGGGGCAGTAAACAAAAATCAAATAAAATATAGATATTCCAGTAGATAAGATATATAGATATATTTTCCCAATCAATATATAGATAAAACATAGTTCTACTGGTAATATACATATATAGTTCCCAGTAGATTTTCCAAGTGGATCCACATGGTAGATTAGCCAATGGGAACATAACACATTAACTTAAGGGCAATTCTAGGATTTTGCCATGGTAAATGTTAGTTATCTATAGTTATATCATAATTTTTCACCGCGGATTTTTGTTCACTTGCTGCTCTTGTCACTCACATAGTCGGAATGGAAGCGGTCTTTGCCGCAGTATTCCGCTGGCTCTTTTGGGACATCCTTTGCTCAGCAGGTTGGATCGGTGCAACACAGCCGAATCAACCTGGCACGTACCAAAGTACGTAAAGTGGTAAATCCATGGTTTCCACATGTTTCCACAAGAAATTATCCGCAAATGGCCGGTGTCGATATCTGCGTTCATTAGCTCTTCAGAGTGCCTGAAACTTTAACTGCCAACGCAAATCAAAATTCAACACAACAGCATCTAGTAGCTGCTGGTTCCGCCTAAACAAATAATTCACTGGGTATCATCATCATAGGATGTGTCCCTGGCAACGCTGGCGACGTCAGTTTGTGTTTCAGTGTCGAGACTTCACCTGGCGAACGGTGTCGGTTGCCCTGAATCATCCTGGAAAATTCACCAGAAATGGTGAAAACGGTACCGGTAAAACCCTGGAAAATTATGGAAAAATGTATGTTGATTGTTGGGTTTAGAAAGTTGGATCGGTTTTTGTTTCAATGATTTGCCAGAAGCACCACCATTGTTGTTGTGTTTCCTTGTGGAGAGGCCGCAATAATAGAATAAACCTATACAAAATAGTGGTAAATGTTGGCTGCATCGCATTGACTTGCATCACAGGTTTCATCGCTTCTATATGTTGTCGTGGAAACCAAGTTTGTGGTATAAGATCGCATCAGCATACAGAACAAAAACGGAGCAACAACACTGATGAGATCTGATGAGTATGACCAAGAACAATGCTGATGCAAAAGCCAGCATGGATTGCTGGGACCACCAATGACAATGGCCAGAACAAACACCACTGTAAGTGCAATGAGACTGACTATAGCGACCAGTGGCTGAACACTCTCATCCCAAGAACGTCACACAGATTCACAGAGTCATGTAGATTAATCTTCCCAGTCCCCACCATCCCAGCAGCCAATTTCGACTACTAGATTTCTAGGTTCTAGATCTGAGCCAATATGCATATTTTCGGCAGGAGGGTAGGGACTGATAAGACTTGATGCCTCTAATCTTTCCCCTGCCCCGTAGAACAGCCCATTATCATGCCCCAACAATATGTCATACCTTGCATACCAAATCCACTTGGGCTTGAACCTCAACAAGGTGCTGCAACCCTTGCACCTAAAAAATATTTACTGTAAAAAATATGTCCCTGGGGTCCCAATCGTGATGTCTTACCCTGACCACACCTTCCCAAAATCAGAAGATCCCCCAAAACTGCCCTAGCACTGGGTAATGCTGCCTCTGCTCACTGCAAGCTAAGCGACGTATTTGTAGAGCCCTCCTGGCTGATACATCTGCGGCCCATAGCCCTGTGGCAGTCGCGTGACATAGGGATCCGGCTGCGGCAGTCGTGTGGCTGCGGGAGGCACCTGGGCTGTTGAACCTTTGGAACATCAAAAATGGGATTGAACTGAACTGGGCAAACATTCAGCTAAAGGCTTGGCGATGATGAATATGCTTGGTTCCATCTTATCCGTTGAGGTACTTCAACCTGGCACTGACATATCCATCTTAAGGTAGATGATTTACTCATGAAATAGTGGATTCATTGCCCGTCTAAGTCTACTGAAGTGATCTGGAGGGTACTTTCCACAACCTGGGAAAGTCCACACTGGGGAAACAAACATGGAACCCAACGAAGCGATTGAAAACATATGTTCCCGATTTTTCCTGTAGAAAGTGGTACGAGTATCCTCTGAGTTCCATGTGAAATTTCAGACGTGCGACTCTCAACTAAAAAATGCCTCAATACAAAGCTGCTTTAGCATTTAGAGTTGCAAAAACTGAGGAATAGTCTCAACCTAGGATTCTCTAAACATCTAAAGCCTGTTGATTAATTCGGGGTAGCCTCAAAAAAGGGATAAACTATAGTCGTTTATCAAAATTGGTACCATTCCATTTTTCGTAAACTGGGGGGCTGTTAATCAATGTTGGCTTAACATGGACGCATCCAACCCCCACAGCCTGAGATTCCAAGATGTCCTCGTCGACGGGCCTTAGTCCATCTTGGTCCAACGAAAGCCACAGCAATCCCAGCGTTTTTCCATGTGGACGGGGTTTCCTCCAGAATTGTCCCTTTTTGTATCTTTTTGTGCTTTCTGATTGACAGTTTCTTGGGATTTTTGGCGATGTTGCATGATCTGCACCGGTATTGCTACCAGCTGTGATAGCAATTTTGCATCTGGAATTGTGATCTCACTGGACCCAGTCTAGGCGCATGTATCGGCCAGATCTTCGTGGAGCATTTTTCCTGGGCTGCCCGGCCACCACATGATGTAAGACCCTCAACATAGCTATGGCCCATTTAGTTCGATGGTTCCCTAAGGTGGTGATAACGATCTTATATAAATGACCTGAGGGTAGACTGTCATCTAATTTTTTTAACAGGATGCGGATGGAGAGGAGAAATATATATATAAGAAATATAGCATTGGTTCCACCATTCAACTGGTAGAATCATCCAATGTTAGGAGAAAAAAATGAGGTTCAAAAACCCAGCGTCAGGGCAGAAAGTTGGCGATAGCCAGACCAGGCGGCCAGCACAGCCCACAGGGAGCAGCCCAACAGTTGCCATTGCCATTTGCCTGGAACTGCCTTAGCCCACAGCATCCATGGGAACCCGGAAAGGTTGTGGAGTGCAACCCCCGTAAAAAAATACCCCCTTCGCCTTACCAAATGATGGTAATTAGCGGAAGAGACTATATACACACACATATATAGATATATATACACATAATATGTATATAACACATGTTGTACTGAATATGTAAATAAGTAAAACCCACACAATATTACTTATATATATATATATTTATTACTATGTAATGCAAGTATGGCTGGCAGGGCTATAGCCGCATGCGGACTTGCGCTGGGAAGTGCAACATCACTTTGCCTCCTGGAACCCGATGATTATCATCCAAGGTAGGATGGGTTTTGTTGCTTTTACTTCGGGAAAAAAAACAGGAAAATAGGGTGCCATTGTTGGGCAATACATGGTAAACGGTAAACTCATGTAAACTCTTGGTTCAGATCCAAATTTGTCAAGTCAACTGTTCAAACAATTCAATCAGAAACCTCCATGACCATAGCCTCTGCAGGTCCCCCTGACGAGGAACGAGCGCTTGTGGACAGTCTGTTCCATCAGAACGCTTTCCTGGGCGGCCAAGAATGATCTCATGCACGAAAAACATCGAGCCGGAGAACCATGGAGAACATACTCCTCCATTTGGTCGAAGTTTCAAAGATGCCAAACACTTACCCTCCAACCAACACAGAATGTGCCATTTGGAGATGGTTGGAAGACGACACTTGTCGTCGTAAAGATCTGTAAATCACTGAGTCTCAGGATCTGTTGATAGCCCATCACCATCCATCACCTACCATTCCATCCAGGTTATCCAGGAGAGCCCCACATCCCATGTCCAGCATCCATCACTCTTACAGTCCAGCCCGGCAACTAAGGCGCCCAAGGCAACCTGCGAAATTCTGCGGTTCCAGTGGGGTGCCACTTGTTGGGGGAAATCATCATATTTGACAACCCCTAACATATATGAACATATCCCCGTGGACTCTTTCACCTTTTAATTCCTTCTAGAGAAACAACACATAGCATGAACATCTACCCAGTTCATCACATTTCCTCGAACCTCCGGTTTACCATTGTCTCGGATCTCTATGGTTGGGGGCCAACTGGACAGGTTTCTTAAACAATTTCCAGCATGATTCCCAATCGAACTAATTTCTTCATGGAAGTTTCAGGCTGCCCCCCCGCAGGGTTATCCCCCAATTTGGTCACGTTTATTGAATTTGGAGCCAAGAACTTCTTGACACCCTCAAACAACATGGCTTTGATATGCCCCCAAGGGTTGCAGTCACTACTGTAACCCCTGCGGCCAGCCACTAAAATCACGTAGGCCACCAGCACCAACACCGCGAAGATTTGACGTCTGCAGCGGTGCCTCAGCCACCGTTTGGATGGACCCAGGGCTGATCAACTGGGATACTCTCTGGCAGTGATAGCGATTGAAAATCACTGTCACCATGCTTAATAGGTACAGTCAGTATATATATATATATATCAGTATATATCATATATCAGTATATCATATATCATGAAAAGATTGGCAATTGTCCATAGCAGATTGCAAAAACAATACCGGAGGCTACGTGAGACAGATTAAAATCAGGCTTAGATCCCGGAGTCGTACTTTGATCCAGGATCAGAGTGATCCAAATGCATCCAAATGCCGAATGACCCAACTAATAGGGGAATCACCAACAAAAACCAACAAAAACACTAGTTGGCTCTACACATGTCCACACAATTTTTCCACACCACTGTAGTAGTTGGCCTGAGGGTGATGTTTGAATTCCCCAAAATGGGACAAATGGAACAATGACCAACCCCTGCAGAGCAGGTGGTCATAGCTACACGGGGAGAAATACGGAGAAATGGCTCAGTTTACCTAGTTATTTATCTGGTAATTCAACATCTGGAACATGAATTTATCTGGTATTTATCTGGTAATTTACCTAGGTATTTATCTGGTATTTACCTAGGTATTTATCTGGAAAATGAACCATGTCATCCCATGTTTTTCCTGTGAAACATGGCCACTTTCCGCTGTTCGAGAAAGCTGCAGGGATGCCGCCAGCAGTGCGCAGGCCCCATGCCATGGAAGTGAATGCAAGCCTAGCAGAGCCATGGGAAATTCATGGTTTTCATGGGAAAAAAACAGCTGTAAACAGTACGTAATCTGGTTGGTGGTTTTAACCATCTTGAAAAATAATAGTCAATGGGAAGGAATATCCCATATATTATGGAAAAAAATGTTTGAAACCACCAACCAGTAATGCATTATGCGTGTCGTAGAATACAACAGGACCAGGACAGTGTAGTAAGGTCGTCCCAGGACATCATACTTTTGAGGAACCCATTTCAAAGCCAATACGGTAAGGTACGAGTACCTATTTACATCTATATATTTACCTTATTTTAGCTTAGGGCTTAGGGGTCAAGAACATGTCACACATCGAATTTCACATAAACCTTTGGGTTTGACCTCCCACAACTCGTAGCTAACACATGTGCAGACCGCCTTGAAAAGAATTCCCGGTATATTGCATTCCATGACAGCCGTGACTTTTCAGCTTTGGACTCAAACCCAACTGGCGTCCTGGCTTCAACTTTGGACTCATTGAAACCTACCAAACATGCATCCTGAACTATATATGCATACGCATGTATGAAATATAATTGCAAACACATATATATATATATATGCGTGTATGTGCGCATTTAGTATGTGGGTATGGGTCAAAATTAGGTACCCCATTAATTGGATGGTGAATACTAAACTAGACTAACATCTGTGGTCCCCTAGGTCTTCCATTTTGACCCACATCCATGTGGCGTTTTGTTACTAAATGTACACCCAAACCCGTCATACCATTCATCGCCAAAAAAAAAAAACAGTTCATCCCAGCCTAGAGGTCCTAGAAGAACCAGCGCGGCGGAGGACCAGGGTTCCTTAAGCGTGCTGAATGGGGGAACTTTAAAAGTCAAGAATGGTGGAAATGAAGATTTCGGATTTCACAGGACATATTACGCATATTTTGGTAGGTTGATGATTTAACCAGTACAATGGATTCTACCTAGGTCAACTATATAGGGTCTACTGTCATTGTGCTATACTGTTGTTATGAGGGGTTGATAAATTGATTTGTTGGAAACATCTGGGAAACCATGGTGTTTACAGTAATTGTGGGGCAGGCACTGGTAAATGCTTTAAAGTTCATTGGTCCGTCTAGGTGGCGGGAAGTAGTAAGCCGAATCATCACTGTTGCAAAGCTATAAATGTCAGTCAATTCATGTCAATTCAGCATCCTCGCATTTGTCGAGTGTAAACAGGTGTAACAGATTTACCCTTTGGTAATTTAACATAGCTATTGAAAATGGCCATTTATAGTGGATTTACCCATTGAAACTGGTGATTTTCCATAGTTGTGTTAGTTTACCAGAGGGTAAAACCCCCAACCAGCAACCAGGATGCAACATCCACATTCCCACCCAACATCCCATTTCTGGTTGCGCTGCAGCCAAGTTTCATCATGTCTTGGTAGCAGCGAGGAATGGAAGCCCTTGGCCATCAAAAAGCCAAGGCCCACGACCACCAAATAACCTGGGACGTCCGAAAAACTATGACCATCTACACTGGTAAACAACGAACTGCTTGAGGCAGGTCATCACGAAATTGGCAAGTCTGCGGCAAGTCATTGGACGTAGGGATTCCAATGATCCGGAAGGTCTTGACACAGGAAGATGCACTTGACAGTAGAACAATGGCTTCTTGGACGTCTTGGTTCAGTAAAATTAGATGAAGAAGGCTGAATCTGAATGGGAAATGGTGCTACTGATTTCATCAACCAACATATGAGAGCAAACCAACCAGCCAATGGTACGGTTACAGGGGTAGTTTTTAGCCCACCAACCCACTGATTGATACCATGTGTAGGAGTTCGGCCATTTCATCGAACATTTAAGAATTCACAGAAACGTGATTGATACTGTTTGACTATAACTGTAAGAGCTTGATGCTAAACACGCCTAGTGTAGATTTCCAATTCCGTCGACCCCGAGGGGCTGGAATCATACCTAACCCTTGATATGAACCTTGCTATCGCTCAGTTTGTCATCATTTCGCCGGGGGTCAAGTCATGCAATCCCCAACTGTTGGCTGCATTTATATGAATTAGTTGACGATTTAGTTGGTCAAATTACAGCCGTTTCATCACTTAAGTGGCTTGTAGCCATCCTTCAAGGTGGTGCCCGCTCGCCGCAGATTGAATCCCAACACCATGCCATAGTAGTACAGCATATATATATATACAACATGATCCCATAATTCTACTATATTATATAATCTATATTTTATATATATAATTATAATTATTATATAATTATAATTATTATATATTCATCTGTATTAAACATTATTAACCCATCTCATATCATATGATGATTCCCAACATTAATGCGGTAACCATCTCCTAAATGGTCCTCTGCCCAGACACTGCCGCTCAAGGGTGCCAGAGTGGCCAGCAGAGGTTGGCGCCAGGCAGTGAAAACCCAAACGCCAAAGGCGCTGCCGGTGAGGTACCTAAGATCTGGGATCCCCACCACCAATCCCTAACAAAAATGGATATAAATGGATGATTCATCACGTGGAATACACATTTAAAAATATCTGTAGTATCCAGTATCCCCCACAAAACATGTGAGAATACCTTAGTACTTTACTGGAGGCTACCTGAAATGATGGGTTTTTCTCAGAAATTGCGATGGAAATCCATGGGGTTCTCGTTCGGAAATGATCCAAACATGGTGTTGTTTTTTTGTGCATCTGCATGTATATATATATATCATATACTGTAATGTCAAGTGAGGATTAATAAACCCCTCCCGATTAATCAACCACCACTGCCCCAAAAAAAAATGTAATTTAAAAACAGGTGGTCCCCCCAGATTAATAAACCCCCCCGATTAAAAACCCACCAGTGCTGAAATCCATTTTTTATCCAACAATGTTTATTTCCAATTCTATTTATTTCCAATTTGGTTTTACCTTTTTTTTTTTTATCATCATTGTTATATACTTAAGGTTTAAGTTGATCATTGAAAATTTCAAAAAACGACTATTCCCCAAATGATCGATTTCTAATTAAAATCTTTATAAAAATCATCAGTTTGGATTGCTCCCAAAGGGTACCCCCCCATGAGCCCATGTCCCCCATTAATAATAACCATGGTTTGCCCCTGATTAATCAACCACCTTTCTGATCCATGAGATTTCAACAAATCCAATAGAAGTCTACTAAGATCTAATTGACGTAAGCCATATCCAAATTTTTATGGTTCAGAGTTGCTTATTATTAAGGGGTGGTCAAGAAACTAACCAGAAGGTACCCCCCCTACCTTCTGGGGGGGGTTATTAATCCGGTGTTGGCATTATATGTATATGGATGGTAAACCCCCTACAACCTAGCTCTTACCTACCTCTTATCTATCTCTCAATTCCATTTGTCTATGTCAATGCCATCTGTCAACGTCATTGCCATGTGTCAATGTCAATGTCATATATATATATATATACATTATATATATAATGTCACCGCCATCATACCCCTTTCTCATGATATATCTCAAAATGTCCAAATGTTCGCATGTCCAGTAGTTATAAATCAACTTGTCGAGTCTATCTTGACCTGGGGTCCTGTACCTGGGAATCCTTGAATTCGTTGTATTTTTGGTAATTTACCAATGGTATTGTGTACCTGGATTGGATAGATAGTGGGGTAGTGAACAGGGCTTCATTTGCAAAATTACCTGGTGAAAAGCCGTATCTTCGCCTGAGCATTTCTATGCTGAGATAGATTCCTAGTTTATCCTGGATATGGTATTAGGATGTATTTAGCCCCATTATTTGGACTATCCCCTGATATCATGGAGGTAGTAATGGTAGTGATAAACTTGGTAACACGGGGAAAATTGAATGATTTTTAACTATTAAATATTAAGGACTATTTGGGATATCATTGCGGGTATTGGGGGTGACAGGAGTTACCATGAGATGGTCTCCAATTTTGAATTGCCTTATTCATGGTGAGGAGTCTGTTGGCGTTTTGCATGGCGACACAGCTCCGAAAAACCCAGGGGCTCCACCTTCTCCCGGCTTCCAGGACGGCAACAGGCTCTCTTCAGGAGCCTTTCCTTTCGACGCAGAACAAGCAGAACGAGCCTGGAAGGCATTCCGGAAAAACCTGACGATGCAAGCCTGTGGGCCAAAGTGTTGTGTCCTTGTTCATTTCTGATACACACATGTTGGGAGGAAACAAATCCCCAGCGTGTACCCAAAAGCCATGTAAGAATCCAGAACCAAAAATCAAATCTAAATGGTGGCTGTTTCTTGGTAAGGGGTGCCATATCTACATCTATGTAAATGTCTATGTTACATATTTGCATCATTTTGCACGGGTAGCAGCCCGAATACTAGCTATGTTAGTTTACCAGAGGGTAAATCTGGGGCTTTCCTCTCCATTTTCCCAGCAATTCTGATACGACAAGTCCGGCCATATGCTGAGCTACCAGGTCAGGGTCATGCCGTGCAGAAATCCCGCGGCTTGTGTCAAGTTGGCCACGCCACAGTAGACCTTGGATCATCCCAAGTCGGGTTATCCAAATCAGCCAGTTTTGAGATCTTGAAGAGCATGCCCTGCGTTTTTTTTTCCATTAGAATCATAAAAACGAGTGGAAAAAATTAACTGGATGACTATAGAATAGAATCATAAAAGTCATCCTGGAATCATGCCATTAACTAGTGGACTTTTGGTGACCAAAATTCCAGAAACGGTACTCGTCTTCCCTTCCTATGAGAGACTGGCTGGGCAACTATCAAATCAAATCCTTGCAACATGTTTTTTTCCACAATCCACAACATAACAAACCAACTCTAATTTATCAATTACAGTACATCGCAATATTTTTGATGGTTGAACTCTGGTGCTTCATGCCCACTCATACACAACTAACAGTCCGATACCCATGTGTTCCCCGTAAATGAAGCACAGAAGTCCCACATAGTTATTACTAACCCCCACTTTCCCATAGAATTTCCATGGTATTCCCTTGAAATTCCATGTTCTTCCATTGAACTCGCTTCAACAGAAAATTACCGCTCTTCAACGACCGTGTCACCGCCGCCAGAAAGCCCAATACTGATCCAATGAGCACCTGAAGTTCCAAGGCATTGAGAGGTACACTGATGGTAATAAAATATCATTATGATTTAGTGGGGAAACAACATGAGAATATCATCGGATATATATATATATATAAATGTGATTTAATAGGTCGTATGATTTCATACTGAGGTATATATATATATATCTCTCATGAAGAATGGTGATACAATATGGGGATGTAATACTTGATGATATATATGTTTATATATAAATGCAGTAATGATATATGGGGATAACAACAATATGGGGAACAATGATATAGTTTTGATACAACCACTAAAATTGGGGATGTAATACGGATCTCATGGGGATTTAACTGACAAAATGGAGGCTGTAGAACCAACTTGATTTGATATGGATTTGTTTGATGTGAATAAATCCCCCGTATGGCCACTTTCACAGTATAATTAATTATGTTTTAAAAAAATGGAAATTCAAACGATGGACATGTCAAGGTATGATCTGGTACCTGGTACAGCATCACTGGGATTGAAATGGATGTATAAAATGGGGATAACGTTCGAGGCTCGAGGTCTAAATGCATTTAAATATACATATGCAGTAATATATGCACGCAATTTCTGGCTTGTGTGCAAATGAATGTTGGAAGTTGACAAGAATCAAGGTTTATTGTCATCCTGGAGTAGATAGAATACGGACATTTTAAAAAATCACCAAGAAAAACGGGAATATGATTGAAAGTCCTACAATATTCTAGCTACTTCAGGATAGTTTTTACTAGAAACAATTTCACGGTTTACCCACTTCTGGACCTTTACCCTTGGGGATGATGGTTATGATATCATGTTTGGAGCGCACATCACTTGACGGCCATGATCGTGCTTCCTGACAAGTATAATCACAACTGATTCTGCATCATGACTTTTACTTGCAATGAGTGGATGCATATGTATGCGTCTACAGGTAGACAATGGTAGGTAGATATAGACAAATGATGCATCTGAATCATGCATGCATATGTGCATACTAATTCTGGACTGTGCATTCTGACGATGATTGTCTCAAATAACAGGCAGTACCCAACTAACTATAATAGATCAATAGATCATCTATAAATGGAATTACATTGGGCCATTTTTCATAGCAAACTGCCTGCAAATTGTCAAATTATCGGAGAGTATCCTCCCTGGTATCTAGTGAGGTTTCATAGGGCACTCCCCATGCTGCGCCTGTGAACCTTCAAAGCCACTATGCACAGACAAGGCGACGGTACAACCTTGCAGAATGCTGGCGGGCTAGCGGCTACCCGGTGTTGCACAAGAAACATGGGGACTTTGTGCAGTGGCAGCCTTCATATCTCTTGTAGGATGCTGTTGGACCACCCCAGACATGATCCGAGAGTTAGACTCAGATCATGCAACCATAAAATCGCCCAAGTTTTGTTGCCTTGCCTGATCTTAAACATAGATAGACATAGAGGATTGTAGACCTATAGCTTATTATATGGTTATAGTTAATATCCTCGCTATATCAACCATCAGGATATATGAGGATAGATACACCATGATATACCCAGCATATCACAGCCTGTCACTCATCTCCCACCGGGTCCGCCTGTCACGGCCATCAGAAGGATCTCAGCCAGCCAATTTGGCGCCAGCTGCCTCCGCTCTGCCTGGCCCCGTGATTTTGGATGATGATTTGTGAGATGATATGTGTATACATAATGTGAACCATAGATATACATATACACGCACATATATGCATATATATATATGAAGGATATGATATATATATACATACAATTATATAGATATAAAATTATATATATATATATGATTATATATGTGTATAGCTATAACTATAGTCCTACCACTTATGATATCTCATGATAACTTTTGACACCAGTGTCGCTGTTCGCATTACAATCCTTATATTCGCTTGAGACAACATGCGCCGTCACTGGCGCAGAGCCGCCATGCTACCCATCCCGGGCCCCACAATGGTTGTACCTCCGTACCTACGTGCATCATTGGCTCTGTTATGGATATCAGATACGTACGCTGAATGGTATATTTATAAACATCTGGTGACACAAAGAAAAAACATGATACTTACAAAAACAATGAGCATTGCATTCATGACTAAGCAACAAAGTAACAACACTCACCGATGGGCCCCCACAATGAGCAAAATCCACCGGATCTTTTACTGTACAGACGAAGGAGCCAAAAAAAACGGTTGATGGGTATTATCACGCGAACGATGCATGAATCAATGGTCAAAAGCAAATCGCTGCGATATTTGACTATATAATTATCCTGACATGGCCGTTTTCCGGCTTGGAACAGCATCAGGATCGTCCATAATAAGGGTCTATTTTGCACCACTTCGATGTGTCAAATCATAAAGCAAAAGCCCCAACCTTGACAGATTTCCCTCGAAACAAACAAAACCATCATACCAAACCTCCAAGGAAGGGGGATTGCGTTGAATTTCACCCCAAGGAGCCCTGGAGCATCTGAACTCCAAAATATGCTCTTAGAGTCTTAGAAGTTCTTAGTTTTTGATTTTTAGTATCTCTTGGCAATATTCAAAAGTCAAAGGTCCATCAAACATCAAACTTATCCGTCCCTCAAGGTGCTGTTGCTGCCGGCCTCAAATCGTACCAGCCAAACAGCACTGAGTGAAAAGCAGGTGATGACGATCAGCTCCCATAACCTGGGAATCAGAAACCCCAAACTCAACAGGCATTTCAATGGGAAAACCATCGAACTCTACGGGGTTACGGGGCTCCATTGCCGTTGTCTCATGGTGAAATCATGTCATCTAGCGGCTGGGCAGTAGCTTCAGCCATACGCAGGTAGGCTATGCAGGCTATGGATATGATAGGCTGACATCCTGCTCTTTTCCGGTATCCCCAGCATAACATAATGCGATACGTGTATCGTTGTGTATCTGCTGACCATCTGTCACATCATGGGTTATGGTCATAGTCCCATTTCCAGCCCTCGGCTGATATCCATGGTTATAACTCTATGTGGCAGACTCCAACCTGGAAATGGGACTATGTGATATAATTATTCATGGTAGATAACCATGATATGTGATCTGGAAATGGGACCACACATCTAGGAATATATTCATGGGACCCACGTCATGCCAAGTGAATCAAGTGGTCCATGGTTTATGCATGATCACATCGCTTCTCCCCAACTTTTTTCAGTTAGAGAATCCGCTTGGCCATGTCACAACCTGGTACCGCTTAGACTTGCTGAACACAGCTCGATCATCCCATCTAGTAGCTACGGTATAGTCATATTATATATTATCATGATTGTATTTTTATTTTATTTTCTGGTTGGTGGTTTCAACCCCTCTGAAAAATATGAAAGTCAATTGTGATCATTCTTCCCAATATATGGAAAAATAAAACATGTTCCAAACCACCAACCAGTTAAATAGATGAATCATGAATTACATATGTTCAAACCCGTAAAATCCATCGGTAATGACCCACACCTAACTGGACATACCCATTAGGATCCAAAATGATCCGTGCAACTGGCCTGTCAACACAGGATGGGCCTAGTAATCCCATAGTATGTAATCCCCAATGTCATTGAAATGGTAATCCCATAGTAATCCCATTGCCATGGTTTTTATCACTCAATTAGCGTAGGATTTTATACTTTTCCAATCTTTTGCATCTTTTCTTGGAAGGGTTTGGCACCTGAAACCCCCCCCACATCATCCTCAACTCCCGAATGCTCAGGCACTTGGGCCCGTTCCAGGAGCACAGCCCGCCACACAATAAGGCTCCCACTGCGATGCTGGCCTAGTGGATCAACTCAGGCTGTACCCCCTAGGAGATCCAATATATACATATATACAAATATACATATATATATATATAGAAATTGAATTGAATAGATATGGTAGGGGTACATTAACTAATTGATGCTTAACTAGATTTCTTTAACATACTGAAAGTGGCATCCAACTCGTCAACATGCGCAGGGTCTAAGAATTCCTCAGTCCTCGGAATTCGGTGCGCCTGGTAGGGGCTTTCCGAGAGCCAGCGGTCAAAGTGCTTCACGTAACGCAGGAAGGGCGATGTTTCCAGCAGCTGCTGGTGGAAGCGATACACGTCCTGCGGCACTCCATGGAGCTTCAAGTTGGGTCTAGCCTTGGTAATCGTTGACTTTACCCTCTGGTAATTTGTTGCATAGCTATTGAAAATCACCATAGAAATAGTGGATTTTCCCATTGAAAATGGTGATTTTCCATAGTTATGTGAAAGTTTACCAGAGGGTAAGCTGAACATTTGCCACTGGAAAACTGACATCCCCTCCGGGAAGAGTTGCCAGGGTCTCAATGCGATCTTCCACAGAGATCATTTCCGTGGTTAACCTTCGATATCTTTAGTGGGATATTATTGGGTTAGAATTGGGATATATATATAATTAACAATAAGTTCATGCAACGCCGACATATATATGTATACAGTATACATATATATATATATATATATGTATATATGTATATATAATATTATATACATTAATACATATATGTATGTATATAAGTATCAGGATATCATATAAGCTCGGTTTCAGTTGCGCACCTCACAAAGTTCTGGGGAGCTGGTTGGGCTCAGAACAACCTCAGCAGAATTTGTTTTTTGTTGGCGACAACTATTGATAATGGATGATAATGGTAGTAAAGCAACAATCAACCATACCCAAATTTGCCATAAATGAATGGGTTGCATAAACATGTATAAACCATCAAAACACTGGTGGTTTATTATTGCTTTATTATAACATAATGGATTTGTCTGACAAAATTACCCCCCCAAACTCCCATGCTTATAAACGAGCCATGTTCCAAAAAATGCCACTAGGGGAGAGGCCCCATTTTCAATCAAATCAATATGTTAAACACACATTGAGAGATGTAGTGATACATAAGGAAACCAAATGCGGATATATAAGCAACAAACATTGGAAGGATATTGTGCAATGCCATTATTGGAGTGTGCCACAATGGGTCATTAAATAGTTCAACATGCATCAGGATGAATGATGTCCAGTACATTCATGTCAATAGTTGTTAAAATCCAGTGGATTATTTCTGTGGATCACGGGGTCACAAGCTTTTGGAAACGCCCAGTTATTTTCCAGAACACCAGTTTAAAACTGAGCAGATTGGGCTCCAGTCAGATAAGAATGTGTTCAACTGTCCTGGTCCGCTTTGAGTGAGGGCATGCTTCTACACCCCAAGAATCCTTCGACTAAGATAGGCAGGTCTTCAACTGACTGTCAGGAAATAATGGGCAGTATCAAAATCATTCCAGATGGGGTCTTGTCCCTGCAACAAATATGAAATTGCAAAAAAAGTGGACATGTCCGATGGGGAAAGAACCGTCCAAACATGGCGTCCAAACCCATTGCCCTCTGCCAACAAGGGTAGCAATGTAAAGTCCTCCTATATCAACCGGCATACAGACCCACAAAAAGAAAAGACCGTTTTTTCGTTTTTGGACTGCTCACTGATGGGGAATGCCCCAATGGCCCCAATATATGGACACATGCAACACATATGCAACACATTTTCTCTTCAAGCAAGTGATGGACAAGGCTTCCAGTCCATCCTGAGACTCGCTACGTCTGGAGCCACAGCTGCCTGCACATCACTGGGACCCAGTTCTTCCTGCGGGAACAACGATGGGTCGCCGGGTTCATCCGATGATGTCCGTTCGGTATACCCTCCAGTTTTGGCCAATGATGCCACTGTCAAAGGAAAATCCATGATAAAGCAGTTAGACACTGTTTGTTCAGCAATCTCACAGAGGCCATGGAATCAACCCAAAGAAGAACACCTGTTCCAAATGCCCTGTTTTTTGCTCCCAAACAGGATGAACCACATCGGGCGAACAGCTCCCCACTTCTTATCCACTCCTCTGGCTGGGCGAATAGCTGTGGGTCTCCCAGCATATCCGCCTCCAACAAAAATCTGCGGAAACCGCTGGAGCAAGTGCCGTGGAAGTTACTGGAAGTTGTGTTTAATTATGTTTCTGTAAACTTGGAAGTTGGATAAAGTTGGGACGGTTCTTTAATTATGTTTATATCATCGGTATTTTCTATGTGTTCTTGTTCTTTCGGGCGATGTTTTGAAGTTACCGAGTCTCAGGCTTGAACCATATCCCCGTCTCCAAGGACCTAAGGAGATATGCACAGCATATCCACATCATATAGGTATGTTCGATATCATAGCCATGGGGGTAGTTGACTAACTGTACGGATATTATATACATATCATAAAGACATATAGTTCACCATATTTATATATATACACAGATACCAGATGCCAGCAGTATACACATCATAGATAATGATATAGATGTATTAGTTAATGTAGTTGTACTTTTAGTATGTGTATGTATATCTAGATGTACATATACAGTACTACTGTGGATGGTTGCGAAATCCTGCACCAGCAAAAGGATGGTTGAACCATGTTGAAACCCTATACCCTCTGGTAAACTAACATAGCTGTAGATAGTCACCATCTTCAATGGGTAAATCAACGAACCTTCTATGGCATTTTCAATAGCTAACTGTTAGTTTACCAGAGGGTAATCCCCATTATATCCCCTATAAATCTCTAAAAATCCCCAAAAATATCCCCTAAAAATCAGTTGAACATAGTTGAACCAGCAAATAATATGGGATAAAATGGGATAAACCATCAACTGGTGGATTACTTCCATCCACTCAAAACGCTGCCGAGTCTCCGAAGAGTGCTCCGCCGCCACCAGGTCGCCCGGGTCGCCCGGGTCGCCCAGGTCAGCGCCGGCGACGAGGCCCAGTGCCACGAGGCGCAGCATGGCGCGTGGCGATGGATGGAGGCTTTTTCCTCATAAAAACCTGGGAAAATCTGTGGAAATCTGGATGATAATCTCAAAAAAAATGTGGAACATCTATGAGAAATATTGAGAAATCTGATGAACATCACATAAAAATACATAACCAAGTAAAAAGTTGGGACAACAGTCTCAGTTGAGAACATCTATGAAGATGTGATCCATGGCATTTTTTCTCAACAAGTTCCATTTGATGAAGCGAACAAAATCAAAAAGATAAAGGAACAGAGTCCGAAAACAAACAACAAAAGGGAATGGTCTTGTGCTGATCTAAACCACTTAGTAGGCATGAACTGACACTAGGCATCATGTCAGTAAGGGTGGCTAGATCAAGACCTAGGTTGTCTCAGATTTTCTGCGTTTGTGTGTGTGTGCTGGCGGATACCTTGCTGCTCCAAAGAAACCGGAGGCCTGGCTTGAGGTTGAAATTGCCTTCAACTGTCAACCCTATTGAAGATGGATTTGATACCAACTCTGGTTCCACGGATAAAGACATTCTCTTCCACAGTGGTCATGTTCGAGCTGTTGTTGCCTTAAGTGGTTTCTCAAGTGGTTTCTCTCCCGTGCCTTCAGTGCAAACCTGCCTCATGGCCAAACATCAAAGGTCGCAAAAGTTGAATTCGCTTGAGCCAATGGGAACAATCTTCCGCTTCGTACGACCGCCTGGGACCGCCTTCCTGCTACGTCTCAGGGATGGTGAACTGGGTGACCAAGGGGTCTCTTGTGACCCAAAAATCTCCCATCTTGATGGTTCGATCCCTAAATTTCGACTTGTTCACCGCTGAACTCACTATGTTTGCCCATAAAAAAACACATTTTTTTGAGTGCAAACTTACATCTCGATTGATCAGATCTTTCACAAGAAACCACGATTTCGAATGATATATCATATCAGTACCCCAGAATCTTTCAATTCGGGGGGGGAAACATGGTTTCCGGATGAGATGTTCCCAATAAAGCCAATCCATTGACCGATTTCCTCGTCCAAGGAACCGCCGAAGCCTGGTCACGTGACACGTGCGAGTAGCCATAGACCTGCAGCAAAATCGCCCAGACATGGGGGAAAAAATCACGTTTTGCGTTGGGAATCCGGTTGGTGGTTTCAACCCCTCTGAAAATTATTAGTCAGTTGAGATTATGATTCCCAACATATGGAAAAATAAAATATGTTCCAAATTGTTCCAAACCACCAACCAGGAATATATGACGTTTCCCTGTTATCAGATTGCTGCTTTCTGTCAAAACTGGTGAATTTAATTTACCCATGTGTTCCACTGAAATTAGAGGTGTCAGCAGAATTATGCTATTCAATGGATTGGTTTCCATCAAAACCGGGGAGTTTTGTGAAAACTGAGGAACCAAGGGAACTTGTGTTAGTCTCAAATGATTGAGGGTATTTTTGAAGTTGCGGTTTCTTTTTAGAAACAAAATATATCTCTAAATGCATTTTAGCAGGGAAGATGTTGATAAACGACAGGTTTCTCCCAGACTTATCCCAGACTTCTTGGCTTGTCTAGGGTAAACTGATCAAACGATGGAAAACATAATAGGCTCCCGTGTTTGTCTTGTGAAACCATGAGCAAATCTGCAAGTCTGTATGGAACAAATCATGGAAGCCACCGTAAATGTCAACAATATTCAAGCAGTGTGATAAACAGCAGATAGGCAAGACTCATCAACTGCATTGATCGGCATTAATCAATCCTCGCCTTGTCTTCACGCCACATCCTGACTGAGCTACGCTCCCAGTGGGAAATGGCTAATTATAGACCCTACCCACAAGCCCTCCATGTGCATAAGGTGTGTGAGCTGTGTATAAATGTATATCGCTATTGTGTCCGGAAGGTCTGTATTTTTTGAAAAAAAACTGCATATGCATTACGCAAACATGTATGCATATCGAAAAAATATATATATATACATACAGTACATACGTAAAATCAATAATTAATATACTAATATACTCTCGTGAAATCTTACCTGTTGAAAGTTTTATATAAATCATATACTGTGTCTGTGTATATATATATGGCTAAAACATGTACTGTATACTTAGAAGTGAAGGCTAATGATGAGTTCATAGAGGCCACGGATTTGATCATCGCTCCGATTGGACGACATGGGAATTCAACATCCTTGTGGCTAATATTACAGTCAATTGGTGTGTTAACCATCCAAAATGGGTGTTTCACCAGAAAATCACTGGGATTTTTGTGGGAGTTCAACATGATGGCCACGGACAATCACAAGTTTAAAATGTACATCATCTATAAATGAGCAACTGTCCAGCTATGTGAAATTATGGCAGTGCAGGGTAGATATGGAAAACCCACCATTTGGCTTTTGATTTCATCCTGATTTCATGATGGCCAATAGTCAGGTTGCTTGAAATGCTAAATCCCCAAGTCACCGTGGGTTTCAATACTAAAATCATCTGATGTTTTGGATGATCTGGGGGTACCCCCATTTCAGGAAGCCTCCATATTAATCAATCTAAATCAAATCTATTCAGATGTTTTCTTCCTTTAAACATGAAAATGTCGCAGCTATGTTTTGTTTGGCTGAATAGATTGTTGAAGATCATACTCAAATTACCCATCATTAGGATTAAATTGGATGGTTATCCCATGTTGTCCCCAAATCTCATGGGGAGTACTGCATCCCCCTATAGCGAGTTACAAGTCTATGGATGGTTGACCCGCAGTTAGACCAATTATCATCTATCCACTTACGTACCAAATGTTTCCCCACAAATTTGGTGGGTAGCATTCCATCAACAAATCCCAAGCTACCTTCAATTGTTGAAACAAATACGGGAACAATCCCAGCTATCTATCCATAAACCAACTCATTCTCCCAAATTAAAGATGCTTGAAGAGTTTTTCAACCCCACAATTCTCCTAAGTTATCTTCACACTTCTACATTTGTCATTTTTGTATACCATCTGATTATTTAACATAGCCATGGTATAGATGGTCCATAGAAATAGATGGTTTACCTTTTTTCATCGCATGGTGATTTTCCATGGCGAACTGTTAGTCATAACCAGAGGGTAGCCACCCCCCCCCCCAAAAAAAAAAAAAAGATGCCGAAAAGTCCCCAGATCATCGCTGGCGCCTTTCGACCGGATCTCTGGCCAGGTCAGCGGGGAAGTAGCCGTCGGTGTCTAAGGTCCAGGCCTTGGGGGTCGATGAAATCATAGCCATGGCAGCCATGGTATGCAAATATCAAAGGTAATATGTCTAAATATGGTGATGAATGGTGGTTAATGGTGATTAATGATGGTTAATGATGGTTAATTATCTGGTTATTTAACATAGCCATGGAAAATGGCCCATAGAAATAGATGGTTTACCTATACGAAATGATCATGTTTGTCTAAATCTACTTATGAACTATGTAACTATTGATATCTAAGATATGCATAGTTCAACATATTGCGTATATACTATCTATAAGATAATCAAGATATGCGAAGTTCAACATCATGTATATTAGGCGAATGATATCAAGATGTTCAATCGGACATTTTAGGACCCTAAAATGGAGGTACTGTAGCAAAGAACGTCATATTTTTGGGCATATCCCCTTATATATAATATATAATATAATAATAATAATAATATATATATATATATATCCTAGGCACCTCCAATCAAACGGTACCTGAAATGGCCGTTTAAATCTAGAAATATCAATATCTTGATGCTAGTATGAGTAAGTATCTATCTATCTAACATCAATATTAAACTGCCTGGTCCATGCCTGAAGACGAGTTGATATTCCCTATGGATCCAGCCGTACCATCTAAGGAAGTATGACTGGGGGTTGGCTTAGATTGCTTTAGGGGTGAAGTACCTTCTTAGGTAGCATTTGGATCCGTAGTGATTAGTATGAATTACCATTGATAGTGAATGTATAGGCGATGAATTAATCTCTATGTTTGTGAATTACCCGTAATTATGCTATAACCATTGACCAGGGATCCTACTAAAGACATCGAGAATCTCGGGAGAGACAAACAGATTTGGATTTCTATCTATCTATCTATCTATCTATATCTATCTATCTATACCTATCTATATCTATGTCTACATCTATATGTGCATTATAGTCACTACTGTAAATCACAAAAGCATGCAATATATATATATATATGCATTATATTACAGTATATCATATATGCGTGTGTACATGTATTTATTCACAAACTCCTTTTTGATTGCAAGCCTGTACATTCATGTCTCTGGTATCTATGTCACCTTGCGAGGCAACCATCAAAAGAGACATGCAAACAACAATGGCAGTCCTGAGAAATAAACTGCCCCAAAAGCTTTGATGGTTGGACAATTAGTAGATTACTAGATGGACAAGCCCGGCAAAGAATGAAACACGAATGGATTTGTCTGAAACTACATAGGTTATCTCATCTCCCAATTCCAACGGATTATTGTCATTTTCAGTGTTGAAATCGTAGTTTTTACTTGGGATATACCCCATTTCCAGACGCAAATAGCCCATCCCTTTCTTTGCAGTGCCACATTCTCATACATCTCGTACCGCAGCGATGCGTGCTGCGCTGAGCCGCATAGTCGAAGCCCTGCATGACTGGCTGCATGAAAATGGGGCCTGACCTCGGCCATGGAGCTGTCTGGTGTCAAATTCTCTGGCGCGAGATGTGAGTGTTTTGTTTTTGCGTCTCAGCCCATACAAGTCCATACATCTAAAGATACATGTCACGCAAATATATATATATCATTTATATATACACATAAAAAAAAAAAAAAAAAAAAACTATCCATCCATATGTTTTTTGTGCTCCAATGCTACTTGATTTTTTTTGCCTCCGCCCCTTCCCCCTCCATCCGGAAAAGT
>Ga0126342_10002416_pt1 | contig 29078 bp, 28 predicted proteins | sample Cyp1metagenome_FD_92528 | JGI IMG/M metagenome (GOLD analysis project Ga0126342, IMG submission 92528) | Coral microbial communities from Lord Howe Island, Old Settlement Bay, Australia - Cyphastrea 1 metagenome | ecosystem: Host-associated > Invertebrates > Cnidaria > Coral ... | reverse complement strand
TGGCTCCTGGCCACTGGCTATGTGCATTTCTAGCCCGTTTGAGAGGCTTGCTTAAAAGTAGTAGCAGCGCAATACCTCTTCTTCCCTTACGCGCTCCCCCTTGCGTCGGCCGGGGTCGGCGGACATAAGACGGTGGACTATTCCAATAAAATCACTAAGGTTTTTGATGGTAGGCTATGACCACGGCTGCCAGGCCCACATTGGCCATCTCCCAGTTGGAGCTCTTCACAGCTGTGGAGGCGGTGAAAGGTCGCATGGGAAGCAACTTCTTTGCCACGCAATTTCAGTCGCATGCCTCAAAGAAGCAACCCAGGAAAAAAAACACAACGAAGAGTTGCATTTTTCTTTCCTAGTGTTTTTGACCTTGTGGGGCGGGACTTATATAAACACACACACACATATATATATATATATATTTATTTATGTATTTATTTATTTATTCATGTATTTTATTTATTTGGAGTTACATGCCACCATCTATGTCTACATCCGCCTATAACATTTTAGGTGAGTTAATGACCCTTGGTGGCAAGTCAAGATAGTGGAATATATTCGGAATAATCCCGTTCACATGTGGAAGCTCCGGATAGACTTCTGTCACAGTAATGGTCTCCCAAAATTACCACCGTTTGTGGTTGACCTTCTCAATGGGAAAAAAATCGGTCGATCTGGGAACCCCATATTGATCATATTGGAACACTGATAACGCTGGAACACCCCTCCACAACCGAGGCTCGAATTTCAGGTGTCCATCACCAATTGGCTGGGCCGATCTGACCAGGCACGCCATGGGACGACGCCTGGAACAGTGGCCCAACAGTAGCCCGTGCCGATGTCCATGTCAATCTGATCTTAGCGCTCTTTGCGCAGAATTTCTTTGAGCCCACTAAATCTGATTCTCTTAAAGTCTCGCAGAGTTGGAGGGATCGAAAATGGTACACCTATTCTTGATGGAAATGAAAACAACGGTTTTTCCTTTAATTCCCGCGAGACACCAGATGATATTCCACGCAAAGCAGCCTGAATGTCATAGTGAGCCCCGCCCCAACTGAACTCGAACTCCCCCCCGTGGGGGAAAAATACAATTCCAACTTGAGCCCGTGCCGAACCCGAACCGAACCTTTTCGAACTCGAGTTTGAGCAGTTCGAACTCGAGTTGGAACAGTTCGAACCTGAGTTCGAACTCGAACTCACACCCCCCCGGAAGGCAGTCCCACAACTTCCCGAACCCGAACTCGAACCCCAACTCAACCCCCATGGCCCCATGGCCCCCGCAGCTCCGACGTAGCTGTCATACCCTAATTTTTTTGAGTTGTAGTTTGCCAACCGCGCATGTTTTAAGCCATGAAACTTTCGCAGTGTTTGTGCTTTGCCGGGCTCTCCTCAGCATGATCTAATGCAACGGCTGCAATCACAATGCTACTGGCAGGGTCATAGTTTGCCAATGTTGCAACGATTGCTGGAGCGCCTCCTGTGCAGAGAAGCCGAGGGGCAAGGCCGTTGTATGCTGCGGTCATTGCAACACAGTACAGTGCCGTGCAATGAAATGGGGGAGGGCAAAGGCAAAGGTGACGCCATCTTGGTTTGCATGGTGATGGGTCCTGTGACCTTTGCTTGGCGAAGGGCAAGGGCAACGGCATGTTGCGCTGCGAGCATTGCAGCAAAGAGCTATGCCTGCAGTGCAACGAAAGGCTCGAAGACACTGGAGAAAAGATTCAACATGCAACCGTGCCAGCCCCCTCCTGTGGCCTGTGCTCCGAGAAAAGGAAGGGCAAGGGCATGGGCATGTTGCCCTGACACCATATATAATAATTATTATTATATAGTTGAACTTAATATTACATTAAAGCTGTAATATTAAATTGAAATTAACAAAATAAATCAATTTAGTCCATATTTATGATTTATTAATAATACCTTATATAATTTAATATACTTAATATATTGAATATATGAACCAAATTATTAAATTAGCTAAATGTATTTAATACACTAATTTGTTCTGCTTAATATTATATATATATTAAATTGTTTATATATACCAAATACTTATCTAATACTAAAAACGGTTTTTGGAAATTTGCTATCCAAGAAAAATATTGAATTTTAGAAGCTAATGCTTTACATGGAATTTCATATGAAAGCAAGGTTGTGATATTGAGGTTGCAATATAAAAGTATTCAGTTGATTTAATATATTTAAAACATCTATATTTCGAATGATTTTAAGGCTGTAATCTTAAATTATTGAATGAATATCTATCAGGTGCTTGTAACTGTCGACAATTGAATAATCACATAACATAGACCCAACTATTCCCACGTACCCCTCCAAAAAACACATGTTTCGAAGTGAATTCAAACTCGAACTGCCTCCCCCCCGGCACGACCTCCCGAACCTGAACTCGAACTGAACTCGAATTCCCCTCTCCCACGTGGAAATAAGAATTTTATGTTGTTTTCGAGCTGAATTCGAACTCGAACTGCCCCCGCCCGCCCCTTCCCGTGGCGCGACCTCCCGAACTCGAACTTGAACTCGAACTCCCCCCTCCCCCCCTTCAGGGAAAACAATGTCATTCCTCTTCGAACTGGAACTCGAACTCGAACGCCTCCCCCCGTTGCCGTGGCAGAAATTGTGGAATTCGAATTCGAACTCGAAACCTGATCCCCCGCAGTTTGAACCCGAACCAAACAGTTCTCATCCACCGGGGGCAACCCCAAGTTTGAGGCCACAGTCGTGGTGGATCTGGAGAACTCAGAGGAGCCAATGCCAATTGTCACGCCAACCTCCGCAGTGTCAACCACAATCTACAACAGCCGCCCGGCTGAGAAATTCTGGAGCTCATGGCACGGCATTCATGGCGTCCAATTGAATTTCATGGCCGTCATGGTATTCGTGGCATTCATGGCATTTGTGGCATGGCGTTTGAGGTGATCCTGTGGCCTTTTCCGTGCAGACACTCTATGCCCCTTGATGCAGCGCTGGCGCCATAGAAATAGCCGTCAAGGCATGCTATGTAAAAGTATACTTATATAAATGTTTGGTTGGTGGTTTCAAGATGTGTTTCCCGAAAGGTCCTGCGAACGGTTTGTCCCAAAGAATTGCTGCCAAATTCCACTTTTCACGTCGTCTACATAACATCCCCTACTTCCTTTATATCACCTACATCATCTACATCAACTTCATCTACATCACATACATCATCTACATCACATACATCATTTACATCACATACATCATCTACATCATTTATCTACATCAACTTCAATCATCAACGTCATATTCATATTCATCATCTACATCATCTACATGAACTGCAATCAACTTCATCTACATCACATCACCTACGTCAACTTCATCTACATCACATACATCTATCTACATCAGTAACACAATCTACAGGCGCTCCCTGCCTATACATCTCCTACAACAACTCCTACGATGTCATTTGCACGGGAGTTATTTCACAGGAGTTCTTAGACAGGAGCTCTGAGACAGGAGTTCTTTGAAAGGAGTTGTTACGCAGGAGTAGTTGCACAGGAGTTGAGTTCTTACATGGGAGTTGTTACACAGGATTTTACTTGTAGGTGATCTACTTGTATCTGAATCCCTACAAAACTCCTACTTTTCAAGTTCTTCTAGATTCTCTCTTTGGGCGGCAGGGGCAGCTAGGCGGCGGGTTACGAATGTAAAAGTCCCTGCTTGTAAAAGCTCCTTATTGTGACCAACAATCACCACCACCGCTAACACCACCATCATCATTCATCATGTTTTTTTTCCTGTGTATTTTTTCTCGCCTCCTGACTCGCTGGGGTCCTCCCAGTCATCCGAATAGACGGCATTGATACATACAGATACACATTTGATATAATACGTAACTTCATTATCACTCATTCTACATTCTACATCCTTGTGCATCAACAACCTCAGTCATCATTCATCATCTTTCTTCATCAACCATCATCCGTCATCTTCATATTTTCTTTTTCATCCTCTTTTGATCTAATCTACTCCCTCCTGCTCTTCTTTCGGGCCACAGCGTCGTTTAGTAAGTATTTGCAGTCTCCAGCCGAGTGGTACTGAGACTCCTTTGCTCTTGTTCCCAACCTTCTGCTGTGGCACTGCTAGCTGTAGATGTTTGGACAAAGTATGCTGCTGCCAAAGCAACTGCTTACATTGAGCCTGCGATTGCTTAAAGATAATCAAGCAAATCTGTGGTTTTCGGTGTTCATATCTTTGATCTCCATCACTGAGGCCGACACATCGAGCTGCTCAAACACGAACTCCACACCTCAGCAGATAGTTGTCACGTGGGAATACAGCGAGAACTTCGGAGCCTACCAAGCTTTTCCTGTTAGTCTGAGACTTGCCTGAATATCAGAGATGGTTGAAACATGTTGAAACAATTGGAAAGCTTGGTGGATGGGCTATAGTTTGCCACTCAAAGTCGGCTTTTAAAGACTTGGTAGATTTGGGTATCAACGATCATCCACGAGAAAAGGAAAGACCTGGATCGCAGCCCTGGCGGCATCCGCTTCAATGGCTACACCTTCCAGAGCAACACCTTTCACCAGTTCCGTGTCACAGCGCAGTACGAAGGTGCCTCGAGCGTGTGGCTCTCAGAGTTTACTCGTTGGCAGGTGGCTTTGTCTGAAAATGATCGGCCAATCATCAAATTAAAAGTCATTCTCCGTATTAACATGACAATAATTTGCATAAACACAGCATGGCCATGCATAGCCTAGTTTCAGACACTCGCATGGCTAAGATCCATTGCAACCATGGGAAAACATGGTGGGCTACACCTTAAGGCGGGAGCACGGCAGTATGTCTTCAATCTGACCGTGGCACCTCCTGCCCCACCGGTGGTGCGTATCATTGGCCCCAGCAGCGTCTCTGATGCTTGCAGCTTCAGAATCTTGGCTGTGCTGATGCTCAATGTCATCCCCGGATTAAAACCGTACGCTGTTTGCTTGTGGAGGTCTGTTCATAGCAGATTTTATTACTGTGTGGGGCACGCCCCAAGAGTTTATTGATCCGGGGTTGACATTATGGGTTAACAGTTAACATCATTGATCCCCCAAAGTTGATTGTTTTCCGAACATTGGTCATGTCACTAAAACAGCGCCGCAAAAGGTGCAACCAGGCAAAAGCGGGAAGCCTTCGATTCCAATTGATGGTGTGCTAGTTGAGTACACCAATGAAAAAATATAATGACGCACTCTGTAGCTGGCGATGGAGAGAGAGAGTGACGGATTTTGTGGGCGCCGTTTTGGGTCGCAGGGAGGTGGGCTGTGAACTCAGGTTTGGATGCATCGGGATCTTATGATCCCTCACTGCAACCAGGAACTGCGGCGGACCTGGCACCTTGGACAGCAGGAATTTCGTGGCGTTTCACTGCTAGATATTGAGATTGTTGCTATCATTTTGATTGCTAATGATTATTATCGTTTGTGTTATCACGCATCATTATATATCTATAACTATATGTTTTTTAAGGTCCTTTTAAAAATCTTCTAAGTGCAATTTCCATGTGTTGAAGTCATTTTTCCTTTGATAATCCAATATTTCCTAGTGAAAACATCGGAAATCATATTTCCTATGGCCAAGGCATTTGAGTGGTCCTGCGTGTCTTCAACCGGGAGCGACTGTGCACTCAGCAACTTCGCCACTCCCACAGCCACTGATGGCTCCGGCACAGCTGGTGCACAAATCACCGTGGCAGGCGTGGAAATCCAAACATGACGTGCCAGAATCTGGAATTCCAATATGATATGTAGCATTGTGTAGCTGCATTCGTTACAAGATATTCAGAACAAACCCACGCATTCATACATACATAACATACATACCTTCCTACCTACATACCTACCTACCTACATACCTACCTACATACCTACCGACCTACCTACCTGCATACCTACCTACCTACATACCTACCTACACACCTACCTACCTACATACACACACACACACCTACCTACCTACATACAGACACACCTACCTACATACCTGCCTACCTACCTACATACCTACCTGCATACATACATCACGAAAGGTAGCTCCAGTGGTGCTACCTTGAGTTTTGCTTTACGAAGTAAAGGGGATGCTGGCCAGCCCAGCTCCCTGATTATTCAGGAGGCTGCTGTTCATTTTAGATGCCCCACCCCACCCCCCCGCCTCCACCCCGTCACAAAGTTTAAAATCATACCCAAAACACTGTAATTAGCAATTTACATGGGCTTTGTCACTTTTGCAGGGAAAAATCACTGCTTGGAACATGCCTAAAAACTGCGCAAATACCAGTGTTTTTGCTCGGTGCTGTCGAAAAGACATTGTAAATTACCATTGTCTTTTTCTACCAGAAGCAAAAAACATCGCAAATACGGTGGTTTTGGGCTTCCGAGGCGCAGAAAACATCGGTATTTACCGTGTTTTTTGCTCCGAGAGTTTTAACAAAATGGAAAACACAACCTATTTGACGATTTTCGGCCACTACGAGATTGAGAAAAAAGCTGCAGGGGCAGCAACAACAACAACAACAACAACAACAACAACAGTAACAGTAACAGTAACAGAAACAGTAACAGTACCGTGGTTTTTGGCCTGTGAGGCGCCAAAAACATGGACATTTGGGGTGTTTTTTGTCCCGAAGGTTTGTAAAAAATTGGCTTAGCACAGCAATGACCCCTTGTGGGGCCCTGCGCGCATCACCGACATCATCAACAACGTAACGACAGCAAGCATTTGACTTTGGATTCTTTTGTTTCATCGTTTTTTGCGATTGTGCTGTGGTGACGCATTTTGCACCGATACGCTTCTACAAACAGGCGACGTTACGCACAGAAACCTTTACACAGAGCAGCTTTTATGCGCAGATACTCTTACACAGAGAGGTTTGTGCACAGATAAACTTTTACACGCCGCAGACGCCTTTACACAGAGGTCTTTACGCAAAGAAATTTTATACACAGACGCCTTTGCACACAGCCGCTTTTACACACAAAGACGCTTTTACACACAGACGCTTTTACACACAGAGACGCTTTTACACACAGATGCTTTTACACACGGGCGCTTTTACACACAGACGCTTTTACACACGGACGCTTTTACACACAGGCGCTTTTACACGCAGACGCTTTTACATACATACACTTTTACACAGAAATGCTTTTACGCACAGACGCTTTTACACACAGACGCTTTTACACAGACGCTTTTACGCACAGACGCTTTTACACAGAAACGCTTTTACACACAGACGCTTTACACAAAGATGCATTTACACACCTTCATAAAGGCACACAGGCGCAATTGCACACAGAACCTTTTACACAGAGAACACAGAACAGCTTTTACACAAAGACACTTTTACGCAGGAAACCTTTGACACAGAAAAATTGCCCACACAGACTGCACAAAGAAGTTTTTACACACCGAAATTTTCACATGCAGAAACTTTGCCCAGAGCAGCTTTTACACACAGAAACTTTTCCGCACAGAAACCTTTACGCACAGAAGTCTTTATGCACATCAGTTTTTACATTGACCCTTTTACCCACAGATGCTTTGACACAGAAAAACTTTTACACGCAGAAGCTTCTGCACACAGCATTACACACAGCCAGCTTTTACACGGAGAGGCTTTGCTTCCCCTTCTTCATGACCTGACCGACCTTTCGTTTCCCCCCTCTCAAGTACCTATTTACCTACCTACCTACCCTACCTACCTGCCTGCCTACCTACCTACCTCCACCATCCATCCATCCATCCATCCATCCATACATCCATCCACCCATACATACATGCATACATGCATGCATGCATACATACAGACAGACAGACAGACCGATATACATATACATATATATATAGATATACATATACATATACATATACATATGCATATATACATATACATATACATATACATATACATATACATATATACACACATACATACATACATACATGCATGCATGCATGCATGCATCCATACATGCATACATACATACATACATACATACATACATACATACATAGATAGATAGATAGATAGATAGATAGATACATAGATACATACATACATACATACATACATTCATTCTGCATGCATGCATGCATGCCACACACACACACACACACGCACCTGCACACACTCACATATATGATCATTTATGTATATATATAATTATATATACATATATTTATACATACATATTTTTGATATACACATATGTACATGTATTCACACGTACATGATGTTTTGATGTTGCAGTGTCCATGAGTCCATGGCACACATTCCGTGGGAGTAACTCTTGATTGGCCGTGAAAGAGCTGCTGATTGAAGGTGGGGAATTAGCAGAGGGCTTCTACAACTTCACCGTTCCCAGTCGGCACAATGAAATGCACGAGATTGAGATGAACCCTAAAAGGGGTTTATTTTTCATCACCCCAGTGCGGGTAATAACAATAAATCTACACTTGGGATGGTTATTCAGAAGCCATTTCTGGTACCTGGTAGAATTGAAGTGGGTTTGTTATTGGCATCACAAAACTACCAGATTTCCTTTGCACTAATAGGGGATGGATGCCTTTTGCTCAGGTTTCTGTGCGGCGAACTGGGGAGACAGAGGCGAACCCGGTGTCAGCATAGGGAAATCAATCAAGTGTCAAGATATCGTCAAATACTGAAATTTCCATCCTCCCTTCGGGCTGTTCTCAACAGTTTCCAACATGCTTCAATATCTTCCAACATTTTCTCAAGATGTTTCAATATCTGGCCAAACTTTCAACCTTTCTTGAGCACCTTTGAACAGCGAAGTGCAGGCCACAGTCTCCCTTTGGCAGCTTGAGATCTCCGCTGGAGCGCTTCCGCCTGTGTCCATTGCAGTGCCATGGAGCGAGGGGGAGGCGAACACCTGGCACTTGCCTAATGGTCGGCCACAAAAAATGCCACTATAGTTTGTACATCCTGTAGGTAGGTAGTTAGGTAGTTAGAAAGTTCAGTAGTTCGGTAGTTGGTTAGTTGGTTAGTTGGTTGGTTGGTTGGTTGGTTAGTTAGTTAGCTAGCTAGCTAGTTAGTTACTTTAGTTTAGTTTAGTTTAGTTTAGTTCAGTTCAGTTTAGTTTAGTTTAGTTAGTTTAGTTAGTTTAGTTAGTTTAGTTTAGTTTAGTTTAGTTTAGCTAGTCTAGTTAGTTAGTTAGTTAGTTAGTTAGTTAGGTTAGTTAGGTTAGTTATTTATTTATTTAGTTAGTTAGTTAAGTTAAGTTACGTTAAGTTTAGTTAGTTAGTTAGTTAGCTAGTTAGTTAATTTGTTTGTTTAGTTAGTTAGTTGGTTAGTTAGTTAGTTAGTTAGTTAGTTAGTTAGTTTAGTTAGTTAGGTTAGTTAGTTATTTATTTAGTTAGTTAGTTAAGTTAAGTTACGTTAAGTTTAGTTAGTTAGTTAGTTAGTTAGTTAGTTTAGTTAGTTTAGTTAGTTTAGTTAGTTTAGTTAGTTTAGTTAGTTTAGTTAGTTTAGTCAGTCAGTCAGTCAGTTAGTTAGTTAGTTAGTTAGTGAGTTAGTTAGTGAGTTAGTTAGTTAGTTAGTCAGTTAGTTAGTTCGTTATTTCTTTATTTCTTCATTTCTTTCTTTATTATTTATTTCTTTTTTTATTTTTATTTACTTCATTATTTATTTATGTATTTATTGTTTTTTCTTTTTTTAGTTAGTTAGTAGTTCGTTAGTTTGTTAGTTAGTTAGTTAGTTAGTTAATTAGCTAGTTAGTTAGTTAGTTAGTTAGTTAGTTAGATAGTTAGTTAGGTTAGGTTAGTTAGGTTAGGTTAGTTAGTTAGTTAGTTAGTTAGTTAGATAGTTACTTAGGTTAGGTTAGTTTAGTTTAGTTTAGTTTAGTTAGTCTAGTTAGTTAGTTAGTTAGTTAGTTAGTTAGTATTGTTTAGTTAGTTAGTTAGTTAGTTAGTTAGTTGGTTAGTTAGTTAGTTAGTTAGTTAGATAGATAGATAGTTAGGTTAGTTAGTCAGTCAGTCAGTTAGTTAGTTAGTTAGTTAGTTTGTTAATTAGCTAGTTAGTTAGTTAGTTAGTTAGTTAGTTAGTTTAGTTAGTTAGTTAGTGGGTTAGTTAGTTAGTTAGTTAGTTAGTTAGTTAGTTAAGTTAGTTAGTTAAGTTAGTTAGTTAGGTAGGTAGGTAGGTAGGTTAGTTTAGTTAGTTTAGTTAGTTTAGTTAGTTTAATTAGTTTAGTTAGTTTAGTTAGTTTAGTTAGTTTAGTTAGTTTAGTTAGTTTAGTTAGTTTGGTTAGTTTAGTTAGTTTAGTTAGTTTAGTTAGTTTAGTTAGTTTAGTTAGTTTAGTTTAGTTAGTTAGGTTGGTTAGTTAGTTAGTTAGTCAGTTAGTTAGTCAGTTAGTTAGTTAGTTAGTTAGTTAGTTTAGTTAGTCAGTTAGTTAGTTAGTTAGTTAGTTAGTGAGTTAGTTAGTTAGTTAGTTAGTTAGTTTAGTTAGTTAGTTAGTGGGTTAGTTAGTTAGTTAGTTAGTTAGTTTAGTTAGTTAGTTAGTTAGTTAGTTAGTTGGTTGGTTAGTTAGTTAGTTAGTTAGTTAGTTAGTTAGTTAGTTAGTTAGTTTGTTTTAGTTAGTTAGTTAGTTTAGTTAGTTTAGTTTAGTTTAGTTTAGTTTAGTTTAGTTTAGTTAGTTAGTTAGTTAGTTAGTTAGTTAGTTAGTTTACTTAATTTCTACAAAGTTGAATTTAGTTCAGTTCAGTTCAGTTTACTTTATTGGTTAGTTGGTTGGTTAGTTAGCTAGTTCGCATATTTCGACATGCAGATGTATGGATCTATAGTTTTATAAACATGTTTCAAGAACTCTTCCCTTTGATCTGCAATGGCCCGGATTTCTTGGCACAGGCCGTCTCCACTCAAATGGGCTGGCGCTTGGGGCCCACCATCGCAACGGTGCAGGGAAGCCAAGGCCGGGCAAGTCATGGCATCCTGCTGGTTGGGTTGCGTGTAGCCAAACCATCTGCCATGGTAGGTTGCACCGTGCCAACTTCTTGGGCTTGGAAATTCGTTCTGGTGGCCTCTTGAACAGAATTAAGATATTTAATAAACTCAATCTTCCATGTCTGCCTACATTTGGAAGTGACGGCAAGACCATTGCGAAGCCAAGGAAGACAACAGCCAGTCATCTATTCTGGCCTTCATGAGCACTTCCATCTCGGGCTCTGGCTCGCTTACCCTGAGCACTTCCGAGTTCTTGGATCGATTTTTGATTCCAGGCTGGATTTGCGGCTAAGAGTGCTGAGGGCTTATGCATTCCGACAGCTGATTTCTTGAGGCAATAGATACTATTATGCCATCCTCCAGGCAGCGAACCAGGAATCTTGGCTGTGAAATTCGCTGGGTTTATCCAGCATAGCCATGGCTATCATCCAGCATCCCTTTTTTCCGGGGAAGCCTGCAGGGAATCCTTCGGCCGTGAGGCAGAGATGGACATCCTTGAAGCTGGGCCTTTGGATGACTTGGGTCGAGCCATGGCCCTTGGGGCAAAGGTTGTGAAATCAGCAGCGCTGCTCGGTGGATTTGTGCGAAGGTGGACATTTCCAGATAGCAATCAAATAATCTATGATGTGGAATAAAAGGAGATAATAACTGATGACTTGGGGATACTTGGGGATTCTGCACCTTATTTTGATGCACCGGTTTCCAATGATGGGAGTACCAAACCGGTACAACCTCTAAAGATGACACACTCTGTTTGGGTCGAGTTATCTCTGGAGCCTACGCCAAAGTTGATGCCTGTGCCCCTGACCTGCAGGTTCCTGGCTGATGGACCCCCTTCTGGAGGAATTGTGCAGTCCAGCCCACAAGCCGGCTATGCTGTCACAAACTCCTTCTCTGGCACCACCTTCGCTTGGTATGATGAAGATGTGCCTTGCCATGCTGATGTCATCGATGCAAAAAAACTGGAGAAATAATATATAAGTAAGGTGTGAAGATGAGTCAGTGCTTCGGCCAAGGTTAGCACTCTGTCCTATGCCTTCTATTTGCTTCCATTCCGGCAGCCCCTGTGGAGGCAAAAAAGTGGTCACAGAGATATATACCAGTGCATGTCTGCGGAAAAACTGGTTGAGTATATCGGCACATACTTCTGCACGCATCTATAAAGAATTAACAAGTAACAGTTCCGGAATTGAACTTCCGGCGGTTGCTTTTTGAGCTCGTTGACACTGAGTCACTGGTCCCCAAGGAACCTGACCATGACCTCCGACGGCAATGGAGGCATCGTCCTGGATGGCCAGTTCCAAAATCCTGTGGTGGATCCTTGGATCTATTTGGTGGTGAGGAAGGAGCAAAGGCAGCTAAGGAGATATGAGTATCATTGAGTATCCACATTCCCTGGTAGCCACTGGGAGCCAAGGAGCTATGAATTGAGCCAACCACAGGATAGAATTAAGAACTTTGGGGGTTATATGTTCCAAACTATGGACATTTGAATTCGGAAAATGATGATCAACCATGGGCATTTGTGAAAACAATCAACCACCCAAAATGTAAACAACATCAATTTTGTGGGTGTGAACCGAAAAATTCTGACCCCAGTTGCAGTCCACAAAAAAAGCCTCAAGCCTCATCGAAACCGAGGATTGGACCAACGTCAGCAGTCCCTTGTATTGGTCCCGTCAGGGAGGATCATTCCTCAAGAATGTCTCGGACCCAAACGCAGCACAATGGGATGTGAGCGTGGCTTGGTTTGAAGTTATGTCAAGTAATGTCAGACTGTCAGACCAAATATTCTTCAATATTCCAATCTTCAAGATATTTCAGTGATGAGTAGAGGCTGATCCTGGAGTCCTGACCTGGCTTCTTTTAAATGTCATTTGAATTATTGCTCCGCACGTGTAGCAAAGCCGGGTTGCTGTGAAGGTTGGGGTTGGTGCCTACGTGATGGCAGCAGTTGCCAGAGACCGTTTTGGAGCGCGACTTGCTGTGCTGTTCCAACCCACGTGTAGCCACAGTTCATTTATAGAAAGTTAAGGTACGCGCCCGAACCTCCCCCAGCGGGTTTAATAAGACTTCATACAGATTAACAGAAGAATGATTTTGACTCTGCGGTCAGGAGCCGTGACTGCGGCATATACACCCGGTCCTCTAGTGGAAGCCCCACCAGGAGCTAACGCGGACATGTGCTTTCGATCTGCAGTCAGTTAGTACGGTAACGGTTGATTCATTTGGTGCCAGTTGAGTCACACAATTGACTGGTCAGCTGTTGCCTGGTTCTGCCAACCCTTCCAGCCCCTGAAAGAGTGTCAAAGTGCGTGCCATGCCAGGAGGCGTAAGCCCTGAGTTGGCTGCAAACCTGCTGGACACTGCCCTTTCGAGTGGTGATGAGACGGTGATTTTGGGAGCCCTTGGTTCCCTCACATCGGTGCCAGTGGCGGCTCGGAATTGGGATCAGGTGCACCACTTTTTGCTGCAGTTTGAAAATGCACGTTACCGTACCTTTGAGATCCTTTGAGTAAATTAACGCAGACCCTGAAAATAGCCTTTTCTTAGTGGAAAGACATCTTCCAACCTGTCATTTTGCGGGGTCTATGTTAGCTTTCTCATTCACTACGAAAGTGTATTTGATCTGAACACGTTTCATCCCAAGGCTAGCGCCGACGCAGCGCAAGCAGAAGCCGTGACAACAAAGAAATTGGAGGCAATGGTCGAAAATCATGGAACTCCTCAAATGACGTACATGTATATATCTGGTACAAATCGCCAGAATCTGCTAAAGATGACATTAGAACTAGGTGCACGGCTTACATTTCGCCGTGAGTCAAATGACGATTTGAGGATGTCCATGTCGTGCTGAAATCATCGCAATTCCATGGCTATTTCTGTGTCGGCTTCGTTGAATGTCCTCTTCTGCAAAATGCGAGTAAACTACTGCGGTCTTCACCAAATTTTGGTCAGCTGCCGCAAAAAAAGTCTTTGAGCGAGCAGGGACTGCAGGCAAATATGATATGATTCTCCGTGAAAAGGTTGGATCAGGAACGAAGTGGCCACATCACAGTTATGCATGTACATGTAGAGGTTTGCTCATATGTATGTATATATATATTTATATGTGTAAATCTATATACATGAATATCGGGACCTATTTATACACAGTTTCACAGAGACACATCTAACATATCAACACCATATATATGTAGATGGTTAAGTTGTCACGTCCGATCCTCACAGCACGTTGTAACCACAGGTCATTGCTCAGTCAGCAAGTAAGTCAGAAACCAACTCACGTCTGGACATCATTTTTTGTCGCAACGCGAAAAAGCGGAAGTCAGAAGGTCAAGCATGTGTTTGTGGACCGTGCTGCAATTGAAATTTCAAAGTTTTTTTCATTTCCTTTGGCTGCCTGATCAAACTTGGAGGTGGCTCACAATGTTTCCAGGTCGGTCCCTAGATAATATTCATGTCAAATTTGAAATACATACAAGAATCGATATATCAAAACCCACATGTTAAGGTATGTGAAGCGCAATGGAACTTCCAAGTTACTTTGACATGTGTTGTCTACGTAGTATCAAGGACGTGGTCGTCAGGATGTTAATACACCCCCCCACCCCACCCCACCCCACGTCATCAACGTAGCATCAAGAGCGTCTTCCAAGTTACTTAGTATCAAGGACGTGGTCGTCAGGACATTAATACACCACCCACCCCACCCCACAACCCCTCGAATGGTCAAAAAATGCATATTTTACCGCGGCAAATTATGCACCGTGGTCCAACTACCCTTAGTTCTCGAACGTAGCTATGGAAGACAACCCTTGATTGTCGAAAGGATTTAATAGGCAAACAATCTAGAAACGGGAAATTTTTCATCGCTATGCTAGATTACTGGAGGGTATATCACCAACACGCGACTTTTTGGTGTACCATGTGCCCCATGTGGTCCAGGCTCTGGATGCGGCAGCAGGGGTTGTTGGCGCGTCGTCAGCAAGCCTGGACCCAAGCTGCGGGACAACGGTTCTGGTCAGGTTCCACATTTTGATGAAAGATCACCCCTGGGCTGTTTAATTGGGGGGATACCGTATTAGTGGCAAATGATCACATATCACTATTTGGGTTGGTAAGCCCGATTTTCAACCAAGGGACCAAGGGTTATTGGGCGGTTGGGACTGGCTTCCTGGCTTCGGGTCAGCAGTCAGGCCTAACTATGTTCGGAGATGTGGCGAACAACTTGCTGCAGAGTGAGTCTGGTGGAGCTTCTGCCAATGTGGCCGAGCAAGCCTCTGGAGCGCTCGACACCGTCCTGACGGCACCAGGGCTGGAAAACGGATACATTTTAATGGCCTTATGTATATATATATATACACATGTATATATATATATACACACATATATATATATTCATATGTGCGTGTGTGTATATGTATAATATATAATTCCACACCAACCTTTCGTAATACCAGTACGGAAGTTTCAAAGATAGGAAAACTCTAAGAGAGTTTCGTTGTTGTGGCGCGTGGATGGCAGAGCGAAATGATGGACCGAAAGGTGGTTGAGTCCCTGTCTCTCTCTCTCTCTCTAGCTAGTTCACTATCTATCCGTTTATTTGTCTCTCGGTCAATCTCTGTCAATCTCTCCCAATCTCTGTAAATATAAATATAAATATAAAAATATATAAATATATATATATATGTATCTCTCTTTCTGTCTCTATCTTTCTGCCCCCTCTTTATCTCTCTACATATTCTGTCCGTTTATCTGCCTATCTGAAAGGAAGCACTTTTGGGAGACTTCCTAAAAACTTGCAAGTTCACAGATCCAACACGAAGAAATTCTGCGAGACTTCCTCACAAATTTAAAGTTGACAACGTCAACCACGGAGCTTTTCTGCGAGACTTCTTCAGAAACAAGCAATTCTGCGAAATTTCCTTCAAAAATGGAAAGTTGAGCGCATAACTGACGGCCTCGCACCAATGCGTTTTGTAAAGTATTGCGCCTGCCAGGAAAAAAGTGAGGCCAGGTCATACGAAGTGCTGCCTTGTCACGCAAAATCATCTTAGCTTAGCAAAACTGAACATCTGATGCTGACCTCCGAACATTTGTGATAGAGACAGATCCTCTTCAAACGCCCCACGCTTGCCATCGTTTTTGAAGATGCTACAAAACCCACACGTTTAGCTCCCTTTTGAAAAGGTGCGAAATCCATTGCGCCTGCTAGGAAAAACGACGCTTGAACGTCCAACAGTGGTCCGAAGATGGTGCGTTTTTACGATTTTGACTTGGGAACGCGCTTTGCGCCACAGCCGCGTGCACTTTTTCAAGGGCTCAGCTTCCAAAACCGTTCCGACACCGTTATTTTAACATTTTGACTTCGAAACGTGCTTCGCACCACAGCCGCATGCACTTTTTTGAACATCTCAACTTCCAAAAGGGCTAAGACACTGAGGTGGTTCTTCCATTTTGAGATCGAAATGCGCATTGCTTTTTGAACAGCCAAATTTCCAAAAGTGCTTTCACGCTGAGGTGTTTGTAACATGTTGACAAATTTGTTTCGCACCACAACGCTGTGTCAAAATGCATGACAGATCTATGATGATCTATGCTTTTGCGTATGTAAAAACAATTTTGTGTTCTTTAAATTATATGGTGCATATATCATGCATATTATTTGGATAGATGTAATGTTTGTCAGGAAAGCATGACACGACCTCGTGTTGGAGAACCAACCAACATTTGCCGCCAGGATGTCTCAATCAGGTGAGAACCTTGCGCAAAAAAAATAAACGTCCATTGTACTATTTAAGACCCGATTTGCCCGTCCGAACTCACGTCCCAGGCAGCCTTGGATTCTGAAGGCCAGGACTGATTCGCTGCCATGTCATCGGGTTCCTCAAGATTGGGGTGCCCCTCTTAAGCATTGGGTTTCTTCGTCAAAAACGACCAATTTTGGGTGAAACCTTGGGTGCCCCCATAGGATCCATGGCCATGTCCCCATGGCCCCATGGCATGCTATGGCCCCATGGCCATGTGCCCCAGGCATCGATGCTGGCGCCGGTGAGTCCTTGCTGCGCGCCACCACTTCGGTGGGCGACAGCTTCGCAACGTCCTCCAGCGACTCCGATGTGGCGAAGGGCGCCAGAGCCTCGAAGCTGCGGGTCTTGGTGCCTCGGTGAACTGAAGATGTTTTTGGTGAAGATCAATGATCTTCATTTTCCCTGCCATGGCCAAGGAACTACTTTGAGCTGCCCAACCTCATGATGGGTAACCACGAAAAAGATAGAAAAAACACACGTTTGCCACGATGTAGTGGGATTGAAATTTGGGGGCACCCTGTTTTCAAACCCACAGGTCTTTCCGCTTTTGTGGGAAGAAGAATCGAGAAACTGGGACAACTGTAATTGAAATAATATAGGATGCATTGGAGATAAAGAACATATGACAGTCTGACAGTAAAATATGAGCAAATGTATTTTTGTATCTCTCCGTGTCACGACCTCATGCGAGTCGGGGATCAGATGGTCTGGGATTCATGACGTTTTTTCTTAATTGGAGTCTTAACTCAGCCCATACAATTTCCATCTTGCAGTGCGGCCTGTAGGCTCACAAAAGATGCCGACCTCAGTGAGAAATACATTCTTTCCAATTCTACTTGGACTTAGTCTATATTAGTGACAGGGGTGGCAACAAAAAGTAAAATGTAACTTATGCTAAGTCCGCATTTACAGACACCTGTCTGGTTTAGATGGTGTGCGGGCACCATTTCCAGAGCAGATTCTGATCACTTTAGCTCTCCTCTTCTCAATTCAAACGCCCGGGCCTCTTGATCCGGGGTTGAGGGGTTGAGATAAACAAAATCGCAAGTCACAGAAATTATGGTGTCACTGCTGCCACTAAGTTCTCCAAACTTGGTAGCGCTCTACTGCAACAGATGCCAGCGGGTGCGTCCAGTAGTGTCTCTACAGTTGAAGGAGGCAAGGGCACAGTTCCCTGGCAGCAGCCATGGTACAACATGATGCGAATGGAAACTGCTATCAATGGATTGGTTTAAGGGAAATTCTACGGAACACCATGTTTTTTGCCATCAGATATGTTTTGACCGTAAAATTCTGCTTAAAGCAGTACCGTGATGGTAGCCATTGAACGCCATTTTCCCTGATGATCTTAAGTAGATTTAAGTAGACATAGTGGTACCACTGACCATGTTGTGATTGCCATTGGCCCAATTGGCCCAATGGCAGCCACCTCTCTGGCTTTAGGAGATTGCAGTCGTCAAGGAGGACCTCAGCGCTGCTCAGGAATCGGGAGTTAGCTCAGATGGAGCGCAGGCCGAGCTGAGAACTGGTTGGAACTGGTTGGGTTCGCTGTTTCTCTAATCTAAGGCCCGACAGAGGATGCACATGGTGCACGATTGCCAGGATGCAGAAACTCTAGGTAGAAAGGCATGGGCTAGATTCGGCTAGATGACTAGATCTGGACCATGACTTTTTTCGAAGGTAGTGCCGGTCGGTGGAGGCTGACCAAATGTCTTGGCTAGCCATTGCTTGGGGTTTCGCTTGGGGTTTGGCCTTGTTGCTGGCAGATCCCAGCCTCTGCTCTGGCGCGACGACTTCAGAGTGGCTGCACTTCGCTGGCTGTGCAGAACACCAACTTCGTTGGAAGTGTTTTGAACTGATTTCAGGGAAGCAATGGTGATGCCATAGTCATTCAGGGTCAATAGTGATGGCGTGGGGTGGGGGACTTTCAGATGCTTCATGACAACTATGTGATGATTGTTTTCTCCGATGGATGGGTGTGGGGTATAGAACTCCAATGAACTCCATGACTACTTCCTGCTGATGCATATGCTTTTGACATCATTTGATGCTTGGCATGACAATTTGCATCTATTTGAGGACGTCATGTCAAGCCTGAACTAAGGCAACCCCTTCAACTACCTTACTCGCAGCAGCTTGGAAGCACAAGGGGAGAGATATGGGTTTGTCATAATTTCTCCAAAACATAGCGTTCCCCCAAATCTCATCATTTCTTTCTATTTTCCCATTGAAATGGCAAATTTGAGGTGTACCCCGGTGATCCCCGGTGTACCCAGCGCTGAGACACCGTTGACACCGAGGTCTTGGGAAGAACGCCTACGTCGCCAACGATGCCACGGTGAGGACCTTGGAGCTGAAGCAATGCGACACCAGTTTGGTGCGCCCAAACCTTGATCCTCCGATCGCCCTCAAGTTGCAGCTGCAACTTGTCGAAGTGGTCGAAAAAAACCATGGAAGGTTGGAACACCATGGGAAGAAATTGGACTGTCGATAAAGCAACAAAATGCAACATTGGGATATTGGGATATATATGTATATAATTTGATATTATGAAAATAGAAGACTGTAGAAGCAACGATGATTTGGTTGGTGGTTTTATTTGGTTACTTTCTACCATAGAAATGGGATGATTGCACCCGATGACCATATATCTCGGGAGTGCAACCCCCTGGAATGGCACTTCACTGTTTTCTTCGGCATTGTAGCTGCAAGTATCCCATATATTAGCCATGTGTTATAACTGGCTTTATGACGATTGCATACGAAGGCTATGACGTTCACATAGAAGTGATGATCCTCAATAACTAGAGGGGATCATACTTACAATTAGCGCAGGTGTTTCAATCTGGATGATGAAATTGTGGAAGCTGGTGCACTCTGGTTCTTTGGTGCTCAGACCTGGCAACGGAAATCCATTTTTCTTGAAAGATCTATACAATTGAACATGGATATATGATACTATCTAATGATAGCTAGATGTTGGATCTCCCATTGCTATGTTGGAGGGTAAATAAAAATCCATTCTCAGCCGCTGGCGGATCTCAGGAACGCAGTGCCGGGACTCGCACCCGAGGGATACGTCTATGAGCCGGTCTGTGTGCGACTGGACGAGACGTCTGAGCTGCTCCCGCAACAGGCTGGGAGGTAAAAAGGGCAACTGGTGGATGAAGTGTTTCATAATGTTTCATACCCCCCCAGAACTTTAGCAATAATTCTGGAGGCCAGACGGACAACTGAGCTAATGGGGGAGAGAAGGAATGGTCTTTTGCAGCATGTTTTCTTGGGGGGGTTCTAAAGGGCAAGATGTTGCTGCAGGAGTGGACAGTAGACTCAATGACCTGGCTGTTGCCTTCATCTTATGGTGCCACAGAGCTGGAGTGTCTTGCGGGCACAGGTGGCGGATCCTATGCAGCAATTTATGTTCCTGTGAAGCTGGAAACAACTCTGACCAGCACCTCCATGACATCTACTAGGACCTTGGTGACAACTGTAACCAGCGTGCCAGTAGAGGTCCAATTTACGGATGGTGGCATGGTGTTCGGGGTGGTCTTGGCTGGAATTGCCCTGGTGGTGGTGGCGGGGGCAATTGGTTGGCAGTGCTATGTGGGCAATGTAAAGGTGCAGAAGCCTGAAATGCCCAGGGAGCTGTTGAAGCAAGTGTCTGATCAATGGCAAGGAATGAAGGAGAAGATGCAGTGGAAATCAGCGAGGGTTGGCACTGAACCAACTGGCCCTGGAACGGAGCGAAAGGAAGCTTGGCCAGAGAACCCCCAGCCAAAACCACAGGCTGAAAGGAAACAGGCACGGAGCGATGCTCAAGATCACTTCTGGGATTGGGCCAATGACTTGATCAAATCGACCTCCCAAGGTGATGCGCCAACACCCCCACACACGAAGTCCAGCGGCCAATCTTTTGCACTTGGGCCGCCCAAAGTAGGCAGCCCACCAACTCTACCTCCACGCTTTTCTGTGCGAAGGCCATCCGTGGAGAAGGAGGAATACTTTCAAAGTTTTGCCCAGGAACTTCGGGAGATGGTGTCATCTGGCATCCCTGGCCTGATTGCCGACTCCCCAGTTGATGTGATCCCGCCCTCACCTCCTCCAAAGCGTTCGGTTCAAAGCAGTTTCCCTGCTCTGCCCCCAGCACCTCCTCCCCGACCGCGGAGGGACACATCTTCGGCTGTGTCGACTGTGCCACCTCAATTGGCCAACGCTGAGAGGGTGGCGGTTCGGGTGGACCAGGCGTACTCCGACTGGATGAACGACTTCGCCAGTGTGGCGGCCCTTGCGCCCAGCGCAAGGGAAAGCCCCGACTCGCCACCGCCGCCACCTCCCAGGCCACCGCTTCAAAGCATGTTGCCAGGGCCACCGCCAAGGCCAGCCATTGCGAACCAGGCGGCCGAACTCAAGGCTCCGCCACCATTGAACAGAGGAGGCTCCGCTTCGTTGTCGGAGTTGAGGAACTTTGCCAAAGCACCTCCACTCCCTGCAGCAGCAGCTTGGATGCAGTCATGGTTGAGGTAACGTTTCATTTGGCTTGGAGCCAGGCCATGATTCTTTTTCCATTTTCCCATCGTGCTTCAGATCGCTAAGGCGTTGGCTGGCACCCTGCCACTGCCACCACCGCCACCAAGATCAGATTCACAAATGTCGGTACTTTCGCCTCCCTCCTTGAAAGCAGGATCTCAGCAGCCTGTCTCAAACTTGCTGGGGGGATGTTCCTGGGAATTGTTGGGATGGAATGAGGTAGATTGGAATGGATGGGTGTACAGATGTTTTGGTCAGTATCCGGTTGAAAGGATGTGGCTGTGGAAGAGAAGTGCAAGGGACTCAAATTGGACCCAGATCGGCTCTTCCATGTGCTTCTGATATTTTTCCTGGGGGAGATGCTCTCACAGCTGACCAACAGGTTTGTACATTTTGGTCTCAAGGGCACTCGGACTTCCTAGATGGACCACGCAGTGCCAAGGGTTAGGTTCCAAAATTTCTGGCCTTGAAAGCGCGCTCTAGTGGTGAGCTTTTTGAGATGGACCTGCATCAGGTTGTCTCGGGCGCTTCCGAAACATCAACCGCTTCATCCTCCGCTTCCGAAAGGCCGGCGGTGGTCTCTGGGTCAATTCATGGCCAGTCACACTACACATGGCCCAACATGGCCCAACATGGCGCGTGACCAGTCTCCCATGTGTTTCATTGCCTCACACCTGCAGGCGCGTCGGTAAGAAGCACATCGAGTGCAACAGGCTTCTTGCTTGGGTGTGACATGGAGATACATGGAGGACAAAACATGGCAAAATAATTCTTCTGATTTCTGCTGTAAATGGGATTCATCAGGGAATGGATGAACAAGCAGCTTTTTGAATAATAACAGGCCAGACAGGATTTTCCAGCCAGGTGCTCCCCCAATCCCTGGTGCCATCAGTGACTTGCCTGAAACATCACTGGAGCCGGGCTGACGTTGTCAGCCAGGACAAACCATCTAAGGCGGTGAGGGCTCACATACGCCCCGAGAACACCACTCCCGATAGAATTGGATAGATACTCAACTGCCCGGTGCCAAGTTGACTGCAAATCGATGTCATGCTCTGGATGATGTATTGTGAGCAGACCTGTTTCAAAACTGAGGCTGCGTCTGAAGAATCACAGTCTGGAAGAGCAGCAGAGCAAATGTAGATTCCCATGTACTGCACCTTTTCAGAGTGCAGTCTTGGAACCACACTGGACGCCTTGCGTTCATTTTCCTTGTCGTTTCAGTGCAGCGGGCTCCAACTTTCTAGGCAATTTCATGCATATCTTCGCAGTCACACCTTGTCAAGCATTTGTGGATCCGGCATGGCATGACCAATGTCAAACCCCAGTTGAAGCTTGCACACTACTTTTTTCCTTGAGTGAAACCGTGCTCGAGGCAATTGTAGCAGTCTGGATTTGGCATACTAGCGATGGCACACCAAGTTTTGGCCATGCATTACTAGCACATGCAGTTTACAAATGCCTAGCTGTGGGTAAAATGGTTGGAAACCCCGGCGAAAAAAAGAGAAGGAATCGTGTACTCACCGATCATCATTTGCCTCAGAAACATAAAATTGCTGTATCCATCAGGCATGTCAAGTCTAGTCGAGCAAGGGGGAGCATGATGGCCCCCTTGCGAGACATCCTAGCAGAAGAGGCCGCAATGTTCAGGATTCGTAGATCGATGCACATATGTCTGAAACATTTGACTGGCTAAGCAGGCTGTTGGAGCTGGCCACAAAGGGAAGACATCTCGTGCTGCTGCGCTCTGCATATTTTTTGGGCCGAACTTGCCGCCCAGCTTGATGAATTCTGAATTACGACAATATTACAGTATGACAATTGTGCCATAGATTCGAGTATTTCTAGTCATAGAGTCATAGATGAACATCTCAAAGATTGCCAAAGATCATGAAACTGCTTGGATTGGAGAAGCTGAGCTGGCAACACGCGCTCCGTCTGCGCCTCTAGAAGCCGACGCAAGCTGGAACCACCTTGAAGAGGTGGAATCGGCCCATAGCACGAAATTGTTCTGCCCTCAGGCCCTCAGGTGCAACATGGTGCAACCACGAACGGCACAAGACAGGTCCAAGCAGAAACAGAATACTATAGAATACTATTTTTTGTATTTTTTCCATCCCATGGACATATGTGTCGTGTATGTAACATGCAGCTGAGGTGATGGAGTAGCAGCCGTCCGCGTGCAAAAGGATGCGAGCCGTGCTTGCTTGTGGAAGAAGAGAAGATCATTAGATGGTAACACACCAATTTAGAATCGCGTAGCAAGAAAGAGAACAAAGTACTTGATGGCTTTGGCCTTGGTAAGACGAGTTTGGACAGCTGTCCTTATTTTTATATATATATATATTTGAACTTGGTACAGCAAAATTGCTCTACTTGATTCGGCATCAACATTTGATTATACGCAACTCGAAGCCATAGCAAGTTAATAGGTGGAGAATGGCTCACTGCTAGCGTTGCTCGGCTTGCGGATCAAGTGAAGTGCGCAGGTTTTCTGCCGCTACAACTCGAAAACACAGCCGCAGCAAAAGCAATAGCACTCAGGTGACACTCGGCTCAGCCCAGCTCACACATCTTGTGCCCCTCCAATTCAGCTGAACCTGGGATGTCCTGAACCGCCTGCCTTACCGTATGCAAGCCACCAAGTTGGAGGTCCAATGTCTCAGCCTGCTGTTTAGCCGCCCTGGTCCACTGCGCGGCCATGGGCCCCAGAAGGAGAACGCCATGCGGCTGCTATGCTGGCTGTCACTCTTCTGCCATGTTGTGGCCGAAACCGTGCCACGACATGAGCGGGTGGCAGCTGCCCAGAAGGCAAGCTCCTGTCATCGTTAAAGATGAACCCTCAGTTCCAACATGTCAGAACCTCCTAACCTTGCGATATGTTGGGATGTACACCAGGTACGGTACTAACCGTTTACAAAACCCAGGGACACTGAGGCCTGGGTGAATGATTCCAATGCTTCTGGACAACAAACTTCCAAAGCCCTGCCCCCCAAAAGTCTGTTCTCCGGGTGCTGCAGGTGCAAGACATGTACAGGCATGCCTTTGACCCTTGGCAGGTTCAAGTGGGAAGAATTTGTTTGTTTGATTTTATTTGATTCTCATGATTTTCACTGCTATTCACAGCCATTTTTGCAGAACAGAGCCATCCATGTGCAGAAGAGAACCCACCGAGGACTCCTACATGATGCACGCCTTCCCAGCTGATGAATTGCGGCCCCTCACTTGCGATGGACGACTCAAGCGCGAAAGAGGGGACTTGGATTCCATGCTTGGGAACTATTCCATGACGCTTGGAGCAGCTTGGGAGTTGACAGGATGCCAGGTGGCCATACCATGCCACATGTACTGCTTGTACTGTAATCCCACAGATTTGTGGCCTAGGGGCTCCCGGCAAGACTGCTGGGTAACTGGAGCTGGGAATCTGATGGGAATGTCTGTGTTGAAGAAATAAATCAGTCATAGACCGACCTGGGGGGCATCGTTCATTGCCATCACGCCATCATGTCTATGATGGGTGAGGTTGACACAGCATTTGTCAACGATCCTGGTTTTTCAATGAGACCTCAGCCCCTCGCAATGATCTCAGGACCTTGATTGATGCCCTGGACTCGCTGATCATTTTTAAGCGAAAGGCTGCGTTTAAGGCGGGTCATAGCTGGCTATAGCTGGAATTTCTTGAAGACAGTGCGCTGCCATGATGGCTTGCGCTTGGACGTGCCAGTGCCAGGTGGCAGTGTCCTACATCCAGGATAGTGTCCACTTCGATAAAGACATCGAAGTGAGTACCTTCGAGGTGAACATCCGCAGCTTGGATATCTTGGGGATCCACACGAGACTTTGGGCCCACAATGAGTCTATATGGCACTATGGCAAGGGAAAGGGTGTTGGGGTATGGTGGGAAGGGCTGGTAATCTTGAACTTGCCACTTTGCAACCTAGGCATCCTGGGTGGTTTGCTGAGTGGTCATCAACATGCTGTCAAAGTGCTGCCAAAGTACAAGGGTGGTCTTTTGAACAAGGCCCGCAGGTGAGAGGGGGACAAGGCAAAGTCTAAAGTCAGCAATTCCAGCCCCTCAAACCGTGCTTCAGCGAACCAATGGCTCCGTCTATTGGCTTCTGTTGGTACTTTGATATCTTTGAGAGCGATTGTCAATGATTTCCATATATATTTTCATCATTCCCCACTGTTTTTCCATGATTTTAATTGATTTTAGCCATATTTACCATATTTGAGTCGCTCAGCCTCTAGCACCAGACCATGACAGGCTGTTGATCTTGGCGAGCGTTTACTGCGTGCTTTCGACACACCCACTGGCATGCCACGCTGCCGTGTCAACCTGCGGTCTGGCATCCCCAAGGCACTGAGAGATCACAACAGCTGTGACAATGTCATCCAAATTGCATCCAATGGTGTGGATTTCGTTTGATTTTTATATTTTTGCCGAGGGCTCCTCGACGACTGTGACAATCGCAGAGGCCATTGTGCAGCACGTTCTTTTGTTTGTCAACAGGCAGGTTCGACACTGCCACGGAGCTCAGGCTGGCTCGTTCCTGCTCGAGTTTGGGATGCTCAGCGTTTTGTCTGGGCAGAGTCGTTTTTACAACGCCGCCAAGCGTTCCCTGCTGGCTTTTTGGAGTGCCTCGGATGTAAGTCGTGGTCAATCGAGTACCCTTCGGTACTCAATGGGAAATAGGGAAATTCCTCATAGATGGGCCTTTATACAAATGGATGCAAATGGGAAATTCATTTGTGAACGGGATATTTTCCATTGCCATGTCTATTACCAGAGGATACCAGCGGGTAGTATATGACTTGCAACCGATCCAACAAAGCGAGAGAGGGGGATCAGAATGACGCTGAGGCAGAAGAAATGCCTTGGATTTGGTGGGCACATCAATCGATGCACCTTCCTCAGTCGCATGTGATGTAAAATCATTTGCCATGTGGACATGGATTAAAGCATATCAAAGCTCAAAAAATAATCATTGATGGTTTGACTGGATGGTTTAAACATTTTGATACATTCGGCATGTCCATTGAAACATATTGATCATATTGGTAGCCGCAAACGGGTGCCCATTTCAGGTCAACTCGGGCAACTTTGTGGACCAGCAAAGTACAACTGGTCCCGGGTGAGAGGCTCAGGTCCCATGAGGTGATCGACGATATCTTGGATCCACTGAATTCCTGAATTGAACGAAGGAATGTTATATAGGGAATTTTAGGGAATTTTAGGGGATTTTAGGGAATTTTAGGGAATTTTAGAGAATTTTAGGGGATTTTAGGGAATTTTACACGGAATTTTAACATGTTCAAATCTTCAAACATTGAACCATTGAAGAATTTGTTTGAAGGGGGCTGCCCCAGGAATGAATGGGGATCGACCCATTGGCGCCGACTACATCCAATTAACTGGGATGATTCGGGATGATTAATTCATTTCTTATTCCAGCATATTCCAGCACTTATATAGCCATTTGTCATTTGGGGGATCCAGATATTGGGAGGACCACTGAGACTCCCTCACGTGAACTTACCTCCATACGTAGTTTTAGACGTAATCCTATACCGGACATGGTTGGTGAATTTCATTGCATTTCCCATTCTTGATCGCGTTGAAATCCCAATTCTTATCTGGCCAATTTCCCCTTTTCTGTCGGAAAAAATGTGAATCCCCACTTTGGCTGGTCAAATCCCACTACTTGGAACTACCCCTCTTTCGCTCTTGAGACAAGTTTCATCAATTTTCCGTTTTTGATGGTTGATTACCAATTTCGGATGGTTCATTTCGTTAAAAGGCTAGTTGGCAAACTCCCCCAGTTTTCTGTTGGAACGATGCTATTTTTGATGAGGCAAGACTCTTTCTTTGAGTACCTCTTGAAGGGCTACATTCTTTTCAAGGACCTTGAGCTGCTCGACATCCAAAAATGTTTTTACTGGTGATGTTGTTTTTTGAAATGGAGATTTGGTTTAAAGATGTACACAGTCTACAGAGCCTGGAGAAAGACCTGGGGCCCAGCCTGAGCCTGGGGCCCAAAGAAGGTGGCAAAGTGGAGCTGGGAGCTGGGAAGGTTTGAACTTAGGTTTGGTTTTTGTGGTTTGGCAGTAGCAATGTTTGCTCCAACCTTCAAATGAAGGCCTCGATAGACGACATAGACAGATTAGACGGCCTTCATAGACCAAGAAGGTCAAGAAGGAGAAGGTGCAAAGCCCTAAGTGGATACACGTGCCAAGAAGACGGCCAGAAAGCAATTTGGTCATATTTGGTCCACATCCAAAGTACCACAGTGCGTGTTTGTGTTTTTTTCTAGCTTGTTGCCGGACGCGAAGAGTTTCTGTAGTAGAGTTCTGTTTTAAATGCAAACGCATTTTCTTTTCTCCAAAGCCGGAACAAACCCTGAGCTGAAAATATGAAGATGCCAAGAAACTTAGGGGCTGAAACGTCTTCGGATCATGATTTGGCGGTGTCACACCCAGGCTGCTCGACATCTTCCTGAGCGCGTATGCGGCGGCAGCTTAACAGAGCTTGGCCGGATTTGGGGGTACCCCCAGATCGAAACCCGCAAAATCGAAACGGAATGAATTTGATCATGGTTGAATAAGGAAATTGATCAAAGAATGTCCTTTGGATATCGTAGGATTAGTATATCGATTAAACTTTGAAACGCGCATGCACACAACATGTGTATATAATTGTATATATATATTATATATATGTATATATATATATATATGTATGTATGTATATATATATATATATCTACAGGTATATAACTATATATATATATGTAAACAAATAAATAAGTAAACAAACATATATACATACTGTGTGCACCTTCATGATGTCGAGGTTCCGTCGTGAAAGAAACCCGCTCCTGAGGTCGAACAGCATCACAGCTTCGAAGGTTTCACATATACCGTGGAAACTCGACCAGCTTCAGAGGCAAAAATTATATACCCTCCGGTGATAAAAAATGGCAATGGGAAATCATGGGAAATCTTTTGTAAGTGAAGGTTTCAATGGGAAAATCATCCATGAATGGAGAATTTGCCATTGCCATGTTTGATTATTGGAGGGCAGGGATGTTTCTTTACTGTATCCTTGGATGCAGCTGGATGTTTGATGCTTTCTGATGACTTTTGCAGTTGCATGTTAATTTGAGGGAAATAAATCAGGAACCTTCATATTTGGCTTGCAAAAGATGTATGGTTTCCTGTAGCCTGTCCTTGAAACTCTTGCATGTCCAGTGGTGTGCAACTGAGGACATGAACAAAGGCTTGATGATGAACACACATCTTTCTCCTCTGGCATGCGTTTGGGCTTCCTTGCAAGTTCTCATTGGAGATGTGGCCAGTGGCTTGCGTTCAGTGCTGTATTGGTACCTAGGCATACCTAGGCAGATTATGGCAGATTCAGAAACGAACCCGTAGCCGTAGCACCTGAGCTTCTAGGAATCTCATGGAATCTCCGCGCTTCTTGTGCCTTTCTGTTTATACTGAAAATGAAAAGCAAAGCTGTGCAGCTACTTCTCAGGTACAGTCTGTGGAAGAAGCACGATGCACTGCCAGAAGTTTTCGATACCCGAGCCGAAAGTCCAACACAAGCCAGGCCTGCCCGCACAACATGTGTGAGTTTGACCTGTCTAATGTATATTTTGTATAGCCAAGTGATCACATGCCCCGTTGACATTTGGCTTTAGGGCCCTTGAGTCATACCGCGCTGCCGTGGTAAAAGTTGGGCATTT
>Ga0126342_10002415_pt1 | contig 29080 bp, 24 predicted proteins | sample Cyp1metagenome_FD_92528 | JGI IMG/M metagenome (GOLD analysis project Ga0126342, IMG submission 92528) | Coral microbial communities from Lord Howe Island, Old Settlement Bay, Australia - Cyphastrea 1 metagenome | ecosystem: Host-associated > Invertebrates > Cnidaria > Coral ... | reverse complement strand
CATTCCCGTATCGCTCCTTCCCACCGCGGAGCTCTCCCCAAGCTATTTCCCACGGTTTCCCTTCCGTCCACCCTGTCGTCACTCCCGTATCGCTCCTTCCCACCGGAGCTCTCCCCAAGCTATTTCTCACAGTTTCCCCACCGTCCACCCACTCGTCACTCCCGCATCGCTCCTTCCCACCGGAGCTCTCCCCACGCTATTTCCCATCCGTCCACCCTGTCGTCACTCCCGTATCGCTCCTTCCCACCGGAGCTCTCCCCAAGCTATTCCCCACGGTTTCCCTTCCGTCCACCCTCTCGTCACTCCCGTATCGCTCCTTCCCACCGGAGCTCTCCCCATGCTATTTCCCACGGTTTCCTCTCCGTCCACCCAATCGTTGCTTCCATCCGTTCCCTCCCAACGGAGCTCTCCCCAAGCTATTTCCCACGGTTTCCCCTCCGTCCACCCTCTCGTCAAATCCGTATCGCTCCCTCGAGGCAAATGTGACTAAACGAGAACCCAAGCATCGGAGATGCTTTTGGGAATAAATACATAAATACTACTTATATACATTGTATATCCACATATTTCCAAGGTATATTCAAAGTTGAAATAACTTTAGGACTCGTTTCATGCGATTGGCAATTTCTGTGCAAATTGATTAGTTTCAATGTCCCGTCAAAGAACTAGACAGCTCTTGGAATGAGCCACTCTCTGAAAATGCAATTTCTAATTCCATCCCAGTTGCTGAAAGTTTGTCATCCACAGTGGCTCAAACCAGTGTGGCACACAGCGCTATGCGGATGGACTAGCAGCCATATCCATCAGAGATGCTACGGGCTCCGGGAGAATGCATGGTTCAATCTTGGACTCGTGTTAGCCTCCAGAGTCTTCAAGCAATATGTTCGACTGAGAAGATGTTCACTTGCACCTTGAGGTAGCCCATGACTTCCCAACGACACAGAAGCACGCAGAAACGGGCAAAGTTCGGGAAGCCATTCTCACAAACAGGGTCGCCTTGGAAGCATGCGGTGATATCTATCTAATTGTTGTATATTATTGTTGTGCTATATGCCTGATAGGACTATTGTTATATATTATTGTTATATATTATTGTTGTTATGGGCATATTATTGTTTTGCATGTGTAAATTTGAATGACAGTACTTGCATATGCCCAGGCCATCGCGGCCACTCAGCTCAGATCAAAGCCAGCCTCAGCACCTGAAGCGTTGGGGAATCATCGCCAACAACCCATGATGATTAGCGTGCTCCATTGCTGGGGGCCATGAAAAAATGGGAATGGGATTGATGACTGTACAAACAGGGACCCAACTGGGCACCCTAATGCTGAGGTTGAAAAATGTCAGACAACTGTGGTATCCTGAATCTTGTATCTGTGGCTTCCAATGCACATGGTGTGTCATCTAGGCAGGTGACTCAGGTGACTGATTTTTCCCTGAGAAAAGAAAGCCTGCAAATCTGGCTCAGTGAATCTAGTGGGGTGCTGCTAGACAACCCTTCAAACGTTTGCCGCTTAGATTCATCATTCAGGTAAGGCGAAACGACAACTGTCTGGTTGTGCAAATTCAGCCTGAACATGCCTGAACAATGTTTCAAACCAGCAATCTTTTGCTGAATTTTCCTCCAGCAACAAATAGGCTACCGGGCGAATTGCTTGAAGGACCTTCGCCTTCAGGGTGTGGTAGTTCACGTAGTCCGGCAATTTGAGGAGGTTGGCACACCTCAAGTCGGGCGAAACTTTAGCTTATTAACCCACAAGTATGCAGATTATTGACACAGGGAAACTTCAATCACGTGTGGATGCTGACCATCCACAATTTGTTAGTCTAAAACGCAGGTGTTTCGAACCAATAAATCACTGATTCAACTCACCCATGTGTGGCTATCTTATTTCAATAGTTTTCAATAGCAACAAGAGTTATCATCCACTGAGCGGTCAATCTTGCTTTCCTCGCCCAACTCAATCTCGGTGTTGAACAAATGAATCCACTAGTTCGGCGTTGTCAAAGGGTTGGTACTGAACTTAACCAGCAACGAGAATTGAGAACAGGACTGGGGTGTTCATTGCATCAAGCAATATTCAAGAAAGGTTAATTAATACATGGCTAGGGCCTAGAGCAAACCAGAAGGCTAGAAGAAACTTCAGTTTTAAAAATGCAATATCCAGAAGTTCCAGAAATATGCATTTCCTGCTGCCTGTCACTTCCCCAAAATAGTTGTCTCCCGCTGTGTTTCCCTCTTGTCTCCCACTTTGCCTCCCAATCTTACTTTGTTTCAAAGTTTGTCATGTTTGTCCCCACTATGCCCCCTACTGTGTCACCTACTTTGTCTCTCGCTTTGTTCCCACTTTGCCTCCCACTTTGCCTCCCGCTTTGCCTCCCACTTCTCCCGCACTTATCTCCCACTGTGTCTTCCACTTAGTCTCCCACTTTGTCTCTCGCTTTGCTTTGCTTCAAACTTTCTCTTCCACTTTGTCTGTCACTTTATCTCCACACTGAGTCTCCTTGAAGTTGGAATTCCCACTGCTGTTGGGTTGCAAGGCTGGGTTAATTGAGCCCTATATGTACACTAGAGCTTAGCTCTGCCACCACTTGAAGAGGGGTAAAGTGCCTCCCAGACTGCAAGCAATCGTTTTACAGCGGCCAGAGTCTGTGCTTAGTCTAGTCGCAAGCCTATACCCCTCTGGAGCCTTGCGGGTTTACCTGTGAAAAATTTACACGATTGGAGAATCCTCGCTGTCCAGAAACCTTGCCAAAGGAAGGGGCAACTTCAGCTAGCTAAAATCATGGGAAATATTGAAGCTTCCTAAAAATGTAGGTTTCAATCAATGGGAAAATCACCTATAAACAGGTGACTTTCCAGCAAGCCAAGAGTGATCACCAGATTGAAATCGCTCGTAGCCGTGGCCCATGGCAGTCAAGTTGCGTGGCACTGGTGGGCAGTCGGTCGTGGTCCGGGACGCGGTGCACGCAGAACTTGGGGTTCAAGTTCTTGAACCTCGTATGCAGAACTTGGGTTTGCAATCTTAAGACAACTAAACGAAAACAAAACAACATCAACGGAGAAAATCTCAATCGATTTCTCCAACGGTGAAATTTTCACAAAACCATCGTCTCCAGATCGCTCACCTGACCTGACCCAACTTGCAACGCTTGGCTGCCGCTCAGCTACCCCAAGAGCGGTGCTCGGCTGCACGACGTGGTGAACCTTTGTTGAAAAATTCGGGGTCAGAAACCCTGGGTATCAGGGAGGTTGATCTGGTTTGATGTGGCTCTGTAATGTGCTATGCGGCCTCATATGGTTTTAACATTTGTTAATATGTTTTAATGGTTAGGTTAGAACATGTTAGAAAAAACTACTACCGTTGAATTGCAAGTGGCATTACAGTGAGATTTCACCCTTGACCAGGGGGCTTCAACGCCACCCGCTCCTCATGGGTTCCGGCGGGGATCATGGCGATCATTACTTTTTTGGCTGCCATTCAAACAGTGCAGAAACCACTGCATGGGACGAACAGCGGTCAAAACATTGCTTGTTTGATGTTGTTTGGAGGGGAATTGCCCAACAATTCCTTTGGCGAAGGGTTTGGGAAACAAATTTACTCAGTGAGAGTACCCAATTTGGGCTCTATGTATCCCGACTCGTTGAGGGGGGAAGGGGGCCCGAAATGTAACCTACATTTTTATATGCGCACCTTCTCTCAAGAAACGCACAAACCTACCGACATTTGCTACGCAAATCAAACATGTAATCTTACATTTTTCAGGCGCAGGATAAAAGCATTACGAGTGGAGCAAGGAAACCCAAAGGATGTATTGCAACTTACATTTTGGGGAAGTCTACTATGTCTACTCAGATCAACCGCTTCCCAATAAGACTTGGGACCCATCCATCCTGGCCAGGCTCTCTGTGCGCTTTTTGTTGAGGACCGGGCATCAGAAATCGACCCAGATCTTCTGGTTCAAGATCTTCTTGCCTGAAGCCAGGTGGAGAGTGCTGTACAGGAAGCTCGACGTACAGAATTTGGAGGTGGATGTGCTAAACATCTCGAACCAAACGGAACTCGATGGAATTGGCAACTGGTTCCTGCAGGAGAGATGGACACTTGGCCACTGCTTGAGGCTCAAGCAGCAACTGCCACAGCCACTGGATGCAAGGGCTATCATCCTGTGGCAGGCACACGGTGGTCAGGAGCACGGCCTTGAGCCATGGTTTGCCATTGCTGCTGTGAGTTCCAGTAACAGTCTCCAAATGGTTTTGGCTGTCTATCACCAGTGGGAGTTGCTGAAAAAGCAGACTGACAATGGACAATCGCCATTTCTATGGCAAGTAGATTGTGCACATTGCAAGGTTTCCCTCTTGTAATCCCGACCCCAGGCTTTGCAGGCGAATTCTCCTAGTTCAGTGGTGGGTATTTTTTTTTACCCCTTGAAGATTTTTATCACACTTAAAATCAACATGCTACCCTCTGGTAATTTAACAAAGCTATTGAAAATGGTGATTTATAGATATTTATAGTGGATTTTCCCATTGAAAATGGTGGATCTTCCATAGCTAAACTGTTAGTTTACCAGAGGGTAAACCTCCATTTTCCTATGGGTTTTCCCATTAAAATCACCATTTTTAATAGGTAACACCACCCAAAAATCCACCACTGAAACCAGCCAGCGACGGCCTGGTAGCCGCCCGACAGCACGGTATTCTCCCGAAGGTCACGGACATCGAATCCACCCGCCGTGGAGCCCGAGATCAAGGTGTTCAGTTCCTCGGTGAAACATCTGATCCGGGATCATCAGATCATCATCTGGGTACATTACAATAATCTAGGTGAATTATAATAATTATAATATTTCACTAACCTGAATCTTGCGGCCATTTGGGGATGATTTCCCTTACTAACCATGATTCCAGTGAGGGAGAACAGTGAAGTCGTTATGATTTACCCAGAATAATTCACTCAGCAATAAGGCTATGTTATTATATTACTATAGTATTCTTGGGATATATTATATTATATTATATTATGTTATATTACGATATTGGGATTAATTCCCCTCACAACCATTTTTCCAGACGTCACAGTGAGGTCACCATGTTCTTCAACCTCCCATTTCTATGACCGAAGAAATTAACATCATTATGTAAGCACCATAGGCAGTACATGTTCAGGTGTCCGTTTCAACTTGATTTGCGGAACATACCCAACAAAGGGAAACACAAGTAGCCCAACGTTATAACATTGGGACCTGTCGCACCAGATTGAAAACGGAGGCCAACCCAAACTTGTCGCACCGGATTTTCTTCCATTTTTGGAGTGGAAGCTCAGAAATGATTGACATGTGCATGATAAGTTGTGATCATCCCAATAAACCAAACATAAGGTTTTGTGATGAGCAATAAACTGGAAGCCCACTCCCCTCACAAGAGAGAGTGCAATGCAGGGGCTGACATATGCATTTGGGTTATGTGCATCTTACAAGGATTTTTTCCCGCCACAAAGTCTGATCCCCTGCTTTCCCTGGGCCACTGGGCCACTGGACAGGCCTTTCCCATCAGTCGGGTGAAGTGACAACTGAGGCCCCAGGCGTATGGATCAAACATTTTCAACCATGTCACAGGAATCACCTGCCAACAAAATCAGCAATGCTGACCATGGTCTTGCTGCAACAACAACTAGCCGCTAGGTGATCTCAGGGGTTGCAATGACATGACAAGTTGTTTAAAAGAAGTGTTAGGTGTCCACTTCTGGGTGTGGCCCAAAGACTTGAAACCTGCTGAATTCCAGGTGAACCTCACAAAATTTTGGGCCCAGGCTTACAGCTTTAGTCGTGACACGTTGCAGGATATGGGCAGGGGGCAACAAACAGCTCTTAATCTATGGTGAACTGCAGCACTGTCTTGTCACATCCTACATCAGGGATTTCAACTAGTTTTGATATATATATATAGTCTAGGCCCTACAAGCCCGCATGTATGTAGATCCTATTATATATATATATCTAAGAAAACTGATCAGTTGAGTTGACAATAGCCACAGCGGAGCGCTGGTCAAAAATCCCGTTGGATGACTCACAGCGTTGCCTTTTGAAGGCCACTAAGAAAGGCTGAGGTTTGCCTTTGGAACTGGATGTTGGTCCTGGAGCACAAGGCTTGTGGTTTTTGAACCAACGTGAGCTGGAACTGCTGGAACCCACCAACGTGGGCAGCGAGATTGAATGGATGCTTAAGACAAAAATATACGAACATACTGAACACATATTTAATGTCAATTTGAGATTGATCCAGCACACTTTACCAGTAGAGGGACACAAAAATAGTGACCAATGGCATTATAACATGATATAACATGTTACCCGCCCACATTACAACAAGTAAACGGTCGTTATTTGAAGGTATACTAAAGATCCCATGGTCCGTGAGAGGTTTGCAGTCGCATGGTTTTTCCATATGTTTTTCATTGTTTTTCCATATGTGGGCTATGGTCATATCATCCCAGCGTCAAAAAAAGGATTCCTTCTGGGATATTTCAATGGGATTCCTGCTGGGTATGTTGTTGTTGTGGTAAAGCCTTCTTAGTGGAAGGATGACCATGCCAAACTTTTACCGAAGATCTTTTAGGGATTAGTGCAACGTGGTGCAACGTGGTGCAACCCGTGAAAATGTTGGCCTCCAAAACAGTAAGAAACCATAAGTTGTTTTTTCCAGTGCCCGAGATTAGATGGAAGGTCCATCTCAAAGGTCGTCCTGTAATTCGCCATGAGGTGCAAGTAGCGGGTCAGGTTCTCGCGGGTCACCTCTGGATCACAAGATCTACAAGATCCAAGCGGAACGGCGGGTGGCGTGGCAAGGTAATTAGGTCACAACTATAATGCCGTTGATGTTGTAACATGGGCTGCCTACCCTGCAAATGCAATCTTTAATTGAACAGAAGGCGCATTTTGGAGATTGAATCCCGCAACAAACACTGATTCCAAAGATGCAAGGACCAGAAAGGTCCCATGGGAACCTTTTGCTGCAGGGATCATCCTTTTACAGTATGACATCAGTATGACATGGAACTTCCAGTAGAATTCCCCCCACCCCCGCGCCGGAGTATTGCTGCCGTTGGGAATGAGGTCCAAGTCCTCCGTGGGAAGGCTCAATATACCATCTGGTGGTTTTTGTAACCTCAGGTTGCCGAGGTTTTTACAAACTTCCATGTGTTAATGGAGCAACAAGCAGGTACATCCAACTATAATCAACTATAATATGGAAACATTAGGATACAACTCTTGAAAGCTACCGAAAGGATCTAAAAACGAATTGGAAAAAACTTTCGTCAGAACATATCAGAACCACTTGACTGGGACATACACTTCTGGACTTTCTCAAGCGGAAGTTATCTGTGTCTACCGAACACAGCTAACGCTCCCACCGCAAACCCAAACAATTTCAGAGCAGGATTTTCCGACTTACAGGTCGCACAGGTCATTTTGGGCTCACTCTCTGATCTTAGTTATTCACCGGGCAGGAAAAAACTGACCCACATATCGGCTGGACCTTGGCGATCCCCGACCTCAAAAACAGGTCCTTGTTGACACCTTTTTCCGTGACAGAAATGCCTGAGGCCCCGGCCGGCGGCAAGTTACAACATGCTACGACCATGATGTGAAAGGCCAAGGGTCGGTGTCAGAAATGGTGAAAAAATGCTGAGTTTTTTGGCATGTGCATGCATGTGTCTGGATAATGAACTCTACTAGTACCTTTAAAGTCCGGAAAATTGGGGAGTAATTATCCCATAAAATGGGGATCTCAAACTCTCACATTGAAATGGTCTTTGATGTGGGATATTGCACTTAGGGGTCTTGGTAACCCGGGTCACGAACCAGCTACGATTCGTGCGATGATCCTCTGATCCAAGTAAATGGGCCATCCAATCCCTTCACCCTAATATTAAATGTGCCCCCCAAAAAAATACAACCTAGGGGTAGTTTTTATTATAGGTGGTATTTAATATTCTGGGAGAAGCTGGTTCCTATAATATTAAAATAAACACCTTAATTAAAAACTAAAATTTCCGATTTCAAAATCAATTAATTTCCTTTTTAAAATCTAATTAAAATATTGCCAAAAATCAATTAAATTCCTTTTTTAAAATCTTAAATTAAAATCCCCTAATATCAAACTTAAAACCTTAATAAACAAAATGAAATATTCGATTTTAACAAATGGACCCTAATCTAAAAAACAAACGGGGCTAACTAGTTTTTATTATTAAGGGGGTAGAACCTTCAAACGGACCTAGATTTCTAGTTTGTTGGGGATCAATTAAAAGTCAAATTGACCAATGTGAAATTTCCCAAAACAAATAATCTGGGGTAGTTCTTATTATTTAGGGGAGGTTTAGTAATAGGGAGAAGGGATTAAATTATACCATAGCCTAGCAAACTCTTAAACTGCCAAAGGGTACCCAGTGGTAATTTAATGGTCACCATGTTTAAGTTCGGAAAATCATCATTACAAATCATCTATATCAATGAAGCATTTTCCATGTCAAAATCCTAGGACCCTAGGCGCCCAAAATAGCATGGATAATAGCTGATTAATGGATGTTAATGGATGTTTATTCCCCCAGTCAGATTGTAATTTCACAAGTTTTGACCCATCCCCATATGTTACTGGAGGGTATGCTATGGTATGCATTATAAATTGCACCACCTCACCGCATCCATATATCCTCACAGCGCACCAAGCTACTGAAGGTGATACCAAGCGCCTCAACGTCGCTACACTCCTGGCCATCTGCACGATCTACATGAAATGGTTGTGAAAAATGGCTAAAAATGTATGTTGCTAGCCCTTGATGAACTTCTATTCATTGTGATCAAAACACGAATCAAGCAACCAGTTAAAGGATATCTGCCATGGTTCTTCGGGATGAAACACCCAGAGGTGTCTGGTGAAAACCACTTCTTGCATCATGCATGGCCGGCAGTCTTCGTGCCTTGACCCATTCCAATCAACTGTCATTCACTTGCCAAATCCATCAAACATAGGAATCATCTCATGTTTCTTTCGCATCTGTTATCAAAAAATGCAGACCTTGAATTTTCCAGGCGAACGTTTGCTTAAGCAGTTCAATTCTTTGTCTAGCAGTTCCAAGCTCTCTCTCTCTCTCTCCATTGCCATCTGGCAGTTCCCAAGCACCAATGCTTTGTAGTCTCAAGCCAGCCCATGATCAACCATATAATAGACGTCAGTCTCCTAGATGGACCAGGTCTCTTATTGGTGCCTTTTCACCTATCCTCTTGGTACTGCGTATCTCCATATCTCAATTCATCGCCATCTCTCTCGATCTATGATTAAATCATTTGCGAATTAATTTAATATTTCCCAAATGGGCTACCAATCTAAGTCTTGCTTTCTGTTCCCTCTGGATCCGCATGAAAATAGCGTGCCCCAGGCCCATTCCCTCCCATGGTCATCACCCTATAAACTTGCCATACAGTAAATCGGGGGTGAATTCCCCAGTTGTTTCCCCGACTTGCCATAAAAATTGATGGTCAATTCACACGTTTTCCAATAAACTTGCAACACATTGGTTGTCCATGGGGGTATGTATGGTTAATCTATGATTAATCTATGGTTGATCTATGGATAATCTATATCAGTTCTCTCATTTTCAGACCACAAACTCATGCGACCACCTTGATCTGCAGCATGTTCCGGTGCAGTTCCCGGTCTAATGAAGCGATGTCGTCCACCTGGAGCGAGATGCGAAGCCTTGAAATTCAACTCCATGAGACATGGGGAAATCCCACGAACATTGAGATTTCAAGGGAAAAATCATGACTGGTTGGTGGTGCAATAACCATCTTGAAAAATATGAAAGTCAATGGGAAGGATTATCCCATATATTATGGAACATAACAAGTGTTTGAAACCACCAACCAGATGACATATGGAGGTTTCCTAAAATTGGGGTACCCCCCAAATCATCCATCTTAATTGGATTTCCCATTATAAACCATCCATTGAGGATCCCCCATTTATGGAAATACCATGAAATACCCATATAGATTATTTAGAAGGAAGATCATCGAACTAAATGGTGGGTTTTCAAGCTAGCAATTTTGATTGTCAGATGGTACCAATGAGAATCTTTGATTCTTGCACCATTTTTTTTGGGTTCTTAAGCCTATATTTGGTGAATATCTACAATCAATCATTGCCAATTGCCATCACCGCATTTCTGCCGGTGTTCTACAGTTATCTACCCCTTCTATGCTTGAGCATGTTCATATCTATTCCGTCTTGGCTGTTTTTTTGATTCTCTGATGCATCTTTTGGGTTGCAGCTCCCATTTCAGGAAGTCTAGGCATGTGGGCTAAAATACTGTACAGTGCAGTATCTTCGCTGTTCTTGTCTTGGGCTTCTGAATGTACAAGACTTTGGCAGCAGGAAGATAGCATATATATATATATGATATGTATACATACATACATATATATATATATATATATGCGTGTATATGTAAGTATCTACATATATATATATATATATAATGTATATATATCTTTCTATCATTTTCTATCTATGACATCTATGGTGCCTAAAATATGATGTGCACCACCGGGCACCACTGGTCGCCGGCCTCATTGATTCGACCCAGGAGGCGGTTCAGGAAGACTCGGCTGAATTGAGGCTCTAAGAGGAACATCTCATAGATCGCCTGCGGATGCGGTAGATCATGCTATATGGGTATGGGTCAATACCTACAGATACATTTTTAGTGGGATGAACATCCATTTACCAGCTATTTTGGGGTTCACTAGGTACCAGGGTTTTGACCCATCCCCATATTGACATAGCATATTCAACTAGTGAATACTCTGAATATCTCTGAATACTTGAGAGTTTGGTCGAATATTTTTCAGATTTTTTCAGATTCCTTGGAGATGTAGCATCAAATAACCCATGGGACAGGATAACTTTACAAAAAACCTGTGACTGTGTGTCCCGTTCTTAGGGAAAGTCCTCCAAGGATTTGGGGACCCTGGACCGGATGATTCCCCTTGAACCCAGGTGAGTTTAACTTTGGCTCTGTCCTTGGCGGCGTAACACACCCAACAAACAATTCTTAACATTCTTTATCCAAGGTACAGCCAGGAAAGATGGTGTTTTACTCACCATACTTAGATATATGATATATATATATATGTATATATTGCTCCCAACTGAAAACATATATCATGACACAGTATATCATGACATATCCTTTTTTAATGCGCAAACATAATGAGCAAAAACAGGTGCTGTTTGCATGTCCATGCTCGCCTTTTCAGGCCCTGGCCACGCCTTACCCACGACCTTGCCCAGAAATATGTACAAGTCAGCTGCATGTGACACCCTGCCAGGATGGGAAGCGGATCTTGACGCGCCTTCTCTGGGAATCGGTTACAGAACTAACAGGGCAATGTATTAGATGAATGATCATATACATAGGCGTACTTATCATCTAAGGGCGATTTTCCATGGGCAGGTTTGAGTACACTATGTGCAATACATTCGCATTCGGAAGATCTGGTGGGAAAGCATGCAACAAAATTCAGAGCACTTCTTCTATGCACCACCCTGCTCCAACCATCACCAAAATTCTAGCTGGCCATCGAAAGGAAAAAAAATCTTGCCAGCCAAAAACCTGGATTCTTCTACGCTCTCAATTTCTGGTCTCCTCCTTAATAATCCTTAATCCCCCAATTTCGATCCCTAGCAGTGCGAATCCAGAACTTCAATATCTTCAATCATCAGATCATTTCAACTAGTCCAAGGCGCTGCGTCAAGGAAGAAGGAGATGGATATAGGGCATGGTCGCTGGTGGCGGTAAAAAGTCCGAACCTCGATGCCAGGGCAGAGCTGGGCTTGGAACATCAGGTATGCTAAAAAAAACAGATCAGAAATGAGCAAAGCATATCAGAGCATGATGGAATAGGGCTTCCTCAGGGCTGGCTAATGAGCGTGAGTTGAGATTGATGGATTGGGGGGACACTCACAGGACGACCTCATATTTGATGGCAAATACCATGGATACCTGAAAATGTCTAAAAAATCCATCCCCTGAATTTGCTTAAGAATTGCTGTTTACTGTTTTTGACAGAGTTCTGGCCATTGGATTGGGTTTTAACAAACATGATCTGCAGGCTGTACGGCCGCTAATGAAACAAGACAATGTCTTGTTGCCAGAATGGAACCAGCGCCGAAATGGAGGAAAAGTCATCATGTGGTGGCTGAGTGTCTAGCTCTGGATCGAACATCTCACGGCAAATGTGGATCATAAATTCCTGTCATTGGCACAGGTAGAAAGGGATTCCAGCCAACCGCATTGAAGCAACGCAACACTAATGTACATGGGCATACGCATGTGCCAGCCCTCCCAGATTTGATGCTCACATACACCTATGCAGTTTTTGCATTGCTATACCTTTAAAAAAACCTCACCTTGTACTCAGATTCCAGGTGTATGACTGTATGACTGCAGCTTGCCCCTGTAAATCATACCCTCGGGTACCTCGGGTAAACTAACAAAGGGTGAGAAAAAAATCAGTGGTTTTCCTGTTGGAACATCATCTGGTTGGTGGTGCAATAACCATCTTGAAAAATATGAGTTCGTCAATGGGAAGGATTATATATCCCATATATTATGGAACAGAAATATATAATAGGATATATAAAATATGGGATAGAACCATAATATATATATATGGGAGGATTATATATCCCATTCAATGTTTAAAACCAACCAGTCATCTACATTGGTGGAATTTCCAGGATCACAACTGAAAACCGTGCCTTGAATAAACCGCCGCCATCCACACCAGACTCCACGCTGCCATCCGGTGCGATGAATTCCACGCGGAAGGTGTCCCGCAAGGCATTTTCATCCAGACCTGCGACAGGACACCAGCGAACCGACGCAAGGAAGCGATAATTGCAGTGCACACACCCACACACGTCATGTGTAAATATGTAAATAAGTGTTTAAATACATATGTGTATATATATATATACATATATCATCATATATACATTGATACATAAATATATGTGTCATTATATGTCTGTGTCTGTGTGTCTGTGTGCGTACATACGCATATCGGTTGATGTGTATATGCGTTCGATTCATATCATATATCACACACACATATATATATATATATATACATACATACATCATATTGCATATCAACTTTTGAACACGTGGTTCGCAAACGTCATCATATGAAGGCTTCCAACTATGTTGAAGATTGAATCGAACACTCATGGAAAGTGATTCCAAGAAATAAAGAGAAATACGGCCTTTTAATGCTAGGGCGCGGCGCTGTTTTGCACAACATTCCCCAGCGTTTATCATCAGCCCACGACGTCTGTGGTGGCAACTCTCATCAAAAAGCACCCATCCACATTTCTTTTGTGATTGATGCATTGCTGATGTCCATTAGCATTCAACAAATAGAAACATTTTATACACCATTAGGGGATAACCCCCCTTTACGTATATACCAATATACCATACAATTTATAAAAAAAAAAAAACCTCTGCTAACCTCAAATAGATCGCAAACAAACACAACGTAATATAGCTCACTGCTGTCCACTCAAGTGGCAAACAAAACATGAAACTGTCCTTCGCCGATTTGTTCAATCACATATTTACTCATTGCCAATCAACAATGCGTTGGAGATAGCAGTGTCTAGTGTACTTTGTTGGTGGAAAAAAACAATCCAAATCCACTGACGTCTCCATGTTTTCACCATTTTTGGATGTAAAGACCCGATCCAAATCTCCATGCATCAGATAGATCATTAAATTATCCACATTCATAGATGATTTAATGCTTAAGATATTTTCGATATCAATTCCCCATGGGTAAGGCCAGCTCCTTCGAAGGCCGCGATGCCATCTTCCACCAGGAAGTTTCGGCGGATCTGCCGTTTGTCCAAGGCCTTTGTGCGCAATGCATGGGTAACGTGAGAAACATGGTACCCATACCATCAGTTTTTTTTTAAGGGATATAGCTGATATAACATCATATAACATTTCTTAGGCTTAAGATCTATTCGGGATATTCCCCTCCAATTCTGTATGCATAATGTATCTTAATATCCTGTTTGTTCATGAAGAACCAACAATCAATGGGAAAATGATGGGAATATAAACGCCCACTTGATTTGGATGTTTACAGTAACTACTATGTTTTGGTAGCGCCCGGTAATTTAACAGTTTGTGATGGAACATCACCATTTTTTGGGTGGTAAATTATCGAACAACATGGGCAATGTTTTCCGTAGAGCAAAGTGTTGAATTACCGGAGGGTACCATCTTTGTTCCATCAATAGTTGGCTTCTTTCATCATGTTTTCATCCCAAATTGTCATCCCAAGAAGTCAGAGGTATACCACCCCATGTAGAATATAAATGGAAATATGATGGGAATAATTATTGGGCGAATTTGGAATGACCTCCCAACAATGTAATTGTAGGAATATGTCAGCCCCGAAAAACTAAACTCTGACTATAATTTTTGTGGGTTTACCTCCAAAATAGTGTCAAATTTCCATGAATTGGAATTGCGTCTATTTTGGGACAGTCTCCCCAATCCTATCATGGCGTCGCTAATTGTAACTTATCCGAAAAATATTTATGATTCTATGGAAACCTGTGTGTATCTAGCTGCATCACTTGGGCAAAGTTGTTGATGTGTTTTTGCTCCTGCACTGTTCTTTTTACCGAACCAAATGTGTCCACAAAAGTGTGCAACCTCATCAATTGTCTTCCGAGTAGGTGACCCAAAATTGAATAAACCATAATAAACCAATTGAAGCTATATAAATGCCAGCGTAAGGTTTGTCGTCACCATCACTAAAACTGGCATCTTGGAGGTATACCCAGTCTCAAACACACCCGCACTCCAGGCGCCACACGGAAAGGCCCCAGGGCCCTCGGAAAGCCCGTCGCTGCTCCTGTGGCATCTGGCCGCAGTGGCACCCCCCAGTGCTTTTCAACGCATATAATCACCACCTGCTACACACTCACACACACATACACACTTATGTATGTAACGTGTAAGGACGTATGTCATGTAATGCTGCTTAATGTAGTGCTGTGATGTGATGTAACATATATCCAATGTAATGTAATGCAATGTGACGCAGTGTAATACAATACAGCACCTCAATACTTATAATATATATATATATATATTTATTCAATTATATAAAATTATATAAATAGTATATAACATAGGTCTCAATTGCCATCTATAACTGCGCTTTATAATACATGATTATAGATGTATCCTGATGTATATCTTTGATATTATTTGATTACATTTTGACTTGCGCGTGTATCACAAATCTCCATGCATTCCGCACGCACCCGGATCTGCTCCTGATCTGCGAGAATGGCATTGTGGAGGATGGATACCCGATCCTGTCAAGGAAAAATGCCAGGGTTTCCTGAGTTTTTCACCGTGGTTTTACCGCATTCTACAACCAAATTCAAAGGTTTCCTGATGTGTCCTGTGTCCTGGAGATAATCAGATATGACTCAGCCACGGCCAGGGGATCTGATGATGCCCCAACGACCATGCCACTCTGCTAGACACGATTTTCGTGATTTTGTGTGTTCCTAAAATTCGTCAAAGCGGGGCACAGAAAACGATTTTATGGCCACTGGCCATTGGACTATTCTGGACTTATTCACTGGGAGACTGTGGGGTTTTTGATGGTTACATCTTACATCTAGGTCAATGCTACAAATCTACCAAAACGATGTGGTTCTCAAGCGTTTGAACTATGCCCCACATGTAAATGGGGCATCATAATCTGGTTATCTCTTGTTATTACACACACATATATATATATATACTATCACACTAATTGGGATATATTGGGATCATATCCAGAAATAGACCCCATTTTTCAACCTCTTCTAGCGGCACCTCAAAGGGCAAGACGTGAGGCATCTCGGAGAGCACGGCTTGCAGCGCCTTCTCAGCGGAAGCTTGAGAAGAGGTGGCACCTCGGCTGTCGGAAAGATTCGCATGTATACAGTATATATGTCATCAAACCAATATGTACATACACACACATATGCATATATCATTATAATTATATATATATATTACATAATGTAAATATTAACAATCGATATGTATAGAGAGAGAGAGAGTGTGTGTGTGTGCAAAGCAATTGTATCCACCAGGGTCTCCACTGGCGGCAGCTCTTTGGGCCTGGCTCCGTCGAAGTTCGCAAAGCTAATCTGACGCCATGGAAATTCATGGATAAACATGGCCATTTTTTTGATGATTTACCATGATTTACCTAGTCAAAGTCAGGTTTTCTGTGGCAAACTGTTAGATTACCAAAGGATAAAAATTATCCCAGTTGGTTGATGATTAAATCATAAAAAACATCTCTTTGGATCTACTGTATTCGGCATTTATTATACCCACTGGTCGATTGATCAATGAGCTACCCCCTGCTAATCTAACATGTTTTTTTCATGACATCCATGACAGAAATGGAAATCACCATGGTATACCTATGATTTCCACGGCAAACTGTTAGATGACCTAAGCCTTTAAGGCTGTAATCAGTAATCATTGGACTGGTTCAAGGGAACATTTAGAGGAAACCCTCATGTTGGACGTGACAATCGTGACATACATATCAAACAATATCAATGGGAATTCCAGGATCCTAAACTGTACTGTACCATATAGAGCCATATTTTGGGGGGATATCCCCTTTCACAGCCCTTATATATATATATATATGGGCCTTATTTATGGTAGGTACATCCATTTTAGGATCCTGAAATTCCCATTGACAATATGACATAATATGACAATATGGAAACATCACGCTGGGTCAGCTGAGTCAACTCCCTCGAGCGCAGCTGAGTCAATGATTCCTATTTGCCTATGGTGTCATTGGATAACCTGGTACTCTGAAAAATATGAGTCAGTTGGGGTTACTATTATTCCCAATATATGGAAAATAAAATTCATGTTCCCAACCACCAACCAGATAGCCAGATAAACTATTCATGTCAGTAAGTTACACTTCAAAAACTTGGCAATGATGAGGTCTTCAGAACTTCCAATGGTTACACTACCTCAAACAAACGAAGATGCAATTTACAATATTGAATATATACAGTATATCATCTTTTTGTCCCATAGTATATCATCTTTTTTCCCATATCAGTGTCTCTGAAAATAGGGTATAATAGCGGTATACCCCAAAATGGCTATTGAAATATTTGAATTGGACAATTGATGATCGATAAAAAACAATTGGGCGCTACTATATGGTTGTCTCCTAAAATAGGGGTACCCCAAATCATCCATTTTAGTAGGGTTATGTAGGGTCTTCCATCTTAAACCATCCAGCTATTGGGGTACCCTGTCCCGAACGGAACATGCCAACCCCATGGCCATCGCGCCTCCGGAGCTCTTCCATCTTCGTCCACTTCCATGGGATCATCGTCCTGGCCATACTGGGAATCCTCGGAAATGGAGGTTTTTTAAGGGGAAAATCATCGAACTAAATGGGTGATTTTCCTGCATGCTATGATAGATTACCAGACGGGTAGGAAAATCATGGAAAATCTGCTAAGATATGTTTGATGAAACCGGCTAAAGGATGCGAAAGATGGATTCCCTGGACCCCGTGTCGCACAGGATGATTTTTCGAGTTCTGTTGAAACTGTTGTGTTTCTTTGAAAGGGGAAAACCATATCAACCCAAAAATCTAGAACATAGAGCAACGCAACCAGTATATTTCCATCATATCACTATTCTGGATGGTTAAATCCAACCTTTTCCACATTTTGTTGCGAAATCTCCCAAGCCGCAGACACCATGCAGCACGGCCTCCGGCACCGCTTCCTCCGTGGTTCCCAGGTTCAGGACCAAGGGCGCCCGGCGCAGTAGGGCACGTGACTGGGGGATGATCCAAGCCTCGAATCGACGAGCCGCTGGCATATTGACTTTGGTTGATATCATTGATTAGTTTATTGACCATTAACCATGGGAAAACCATAGGAAAACCATAGGAAAACCATAGGAAAATGGTGGTTTAATGGGATTTAATGGGATTTAATGGGATCTACCCTCTGGTTATGACTAACATAGCCATGAGAAATCCCGTAAATAAATGGAGGTTTCTAGCTGGGAAAATCATCTATTTCTATGGGCCATCTATACCATGGCTATGTTAGTCATAACCAGAGGGTATATATATATATTACATATGTGTGTGTATACACATATGAATACATATGACAATTATACGACTAATTGTACGACTATACATGTAGATATGCATGGCATTCATAACAGTTGGTCTGAACGGTTGGCCGCTGGCCTTTGGCTGAGGTTTTGGTGCCCTCTGGATGGGGGTACCCACCTCTGCCCTTACCCAAAGGTCAACCACTATGCAGCCAACACCGAATAGAGCCACAAAAGCGAAGCTTGCACGACTTTCATAGTAAAATCCCATAGTAAATCCATTTCTCTCTCTCTCCATCGCCATCTCCATAGTAAATCCATTTACCATTTCTGATTTCTGTTTGTATTTCCATTGGTGTTGGCTAAACCATCCAGTCGTCAGGCTACCTTCCCTTTGTTAACCCAGGCCCAGACCGCATCGTTGTCCAAGATGGCTCGGCGTTGATGTCGTTGGTACAGGAGGTTGATCTGACCGGATGGCGGGGGATTCCATCAGTTAGGGGGATGACCATCTATAAATGTCCATGCTTCATAGGCAACAATAGCTAATGCATCGAATAAATGGGCCATGTGAAAATACATAAATAAATGTATATATATATACACGTATATATATATACACGTATATATATATATAGAGCATCAAACTATTCAATTATCAGAGGGTATATCAACTAGTATATTATACAGCTGAAATTCTTTATGGGAAATGTGCATCCCCAAATATGACAAATATGGGCATATAAATGCAACCTTGAATCAGCACTCACTAACCTGCCAGGCTTTCCACTGTTGTAGCGCGCTGTCAGTGTCAATGCCCTTTCAAGGCTTATCATAACAGTGTTGCAACCCAAAAGGAGCAACATTACAAGATTCACATGTCCGCGTGCAACAATAGTCAAAGCAAGTCAAAAGATGCCAAAGGGCAAAACGCAAGAATCATGCAAAGTAGCGAGTGCTTCGTTTTCATCATGCACGCCATGAAAAAGCAACTGACCTGGTCAAAATGGTGCCAAAGTCTCTGCCTGCCTGCTTCCCAAATTTTGACCCATACTCAATACTCAGACTCAAACTCCATTGTTTAGTGGTTAAATCTGGTTCTTGTTGCTTAAACTCACATTCTCGGTAAGTTGTATTGCCATTTTGGGTTCCACAGGTTATATGCAACTCAACCATTGGGTTTCTCAAAAAACTCAACTCTTCAACACTTATTCCATTCCTCCACAGGTTTTCCAGTTTTTTTAACACACAATTTCCCACAGAGAAACCAGCAGATTTACCGTGAAATCAGCAAGCCGAGGGCCGCACCAAGGACGTGAGACTGGTCCGCAAGGCTTTGGCAGCGGGGAGGAGGGTGGCCTGAGCCGCAAATGGATGAGATTTACCAACGGTGGTGATTGTTACCGATCAACATGGGGATGTGTGCCACTTCTACACGAGAGAATTGGATTCTACAATTAATCCAGAGATATCAAAGTGTTGCTCCGGCCTGGTCCGGCATGCTGGTGACAAAGTGGTAGGCTAAGCGATTGAGGAACGGAAGCAGCTCCCGAACCTGTGACCACTGGGCACGGTCAAGCCATATATCTACATTTTGTGGTTTGATGATTCAGTGCATCCTACACATATCTAGCAGTTGGGTTGATCGTCCGTTTGATAAACCGAGAGGATCCAGAATTTGCTAAAGCCACCAACGAGTGTTTGCATCTTTCCCTTCAAACTCACCCCCAAAAGACTTGAGAAGAACGCTACAAATCGCCAGCCTCATGTTAACAAAGTGGCATATTCTATGAGGGTCCTCAACCGGACCCATCCCTACCTTGACCACAAGTACCACAAGTTTCGAAGGGGCGGCCAGTATATTCTTCACCGTACATGCACTCCATGTATAAAGGGTTTGTCTGAAAATAGGGTGCCACAAAACCACTGGTTTAACATCATTTGCATATTAACATGCCCATTTGCAGGGATATCCCGCTTTCAGATGAACCCAAAATTCGAGACGAGTTTAAGTTGGATTGTCATATCACCATTATATCTCTCCATATTTGATGGTTCATTATCTCCCCGTATTTGATGGTTAAATGATGTCAAGTCACCATTCTCTCCCCATGTTTGATGGTTAAATGCCCAACAAATTTGGGTAAATTATCATATTTCAACAACCTGAAGCTTGCGGCCAGCCATGGGGATTTGCCCAAAAGTCGCCTCCTCCGGGCGCAAGGGGTTGGCGTCACCGAAGAATTCGTAGTCGTACATGGGTTGCAGCTGCACTGCATAGACCTGGGAGCTGATGATTTCATGGGACTTCATGGGATAATAATATATGGGATAATATATGGGATAACATATGGGATAATACCTGTTATTGGTTGTTAATTAGCTTTAATGGGATGATTTTTGTTACTAGGATCTAATGGGATTCTGATGGGATATACCATCCGGTGTCAAACATATAGCAATTTGAAATCCCCGAGCTAAATGGAGGTTTCTAGCTGGGAAAATCAACGAACTAAATGCAAAATGTTCCAGCAAGCCATGTTTGATTCCCGAAGCGGACCAAAATTAATTAATCCAAACAAATCCAAAAAGCGGCTATCATGTATTATGGCTTGGAGCGGCCCTGAGTGATAATGAAGATGATGCTTCTCCGAAATGCGCCATGTAGCCCAGATGCAGGCTGGTGGTTTCAACTATGGCTAAGGGACACTTAACCATGAATGCTTCAGACCAAAACAGCTAGTACAGCTGAATCTTCACCCTGCCGAAGCAGGGTTGGAGTTTGACATAGTTTGACCATGATTGACCCACATCCCTATGGCTCATACGTAAGGGCCCCTTGAAACTTCATATCTCATCACATTATATCAATTTCTTGCACCAATAACTTTGACCATGCCAAAACCTTTCTAGGAACGGTGCATCCAAACACCTATCAGGACACCAGCAAGAATCCAAAGTCCTGAGGTCGGCAAATGCAGAGTGCAGCAAACATTGAAATCTTGGGGTCTGTCTTACCCTTTGTCAAATTGAGCAGCAACCCCAAAAACATGTCGAACAAACTGTCAGCAGCATATAGCGCCACAAAGAACAAATAAGAACAAAAGCAAGAGTCAAGGATATTCTGGAAAACCAGCTGGATTGATAAGCATCTTGGCCAAGGTAATGGTAACCCCATTGCCGTCCGCTTACCATCCCACCACCAATGCATTCCACTGCAGCCCAGTGGCACAGCAAAAGACACGGAGACGAATGGCCTCGGCATTGGCCAATTGTGGGGGCTGCAAGGCTTCAAAGATCGCCTCTGAGCTTCGGTTCCTGCGATGCCAAGATTGCCAAGGAGATGGAAAGGGGACAGCTTCAGTGGGGTATGTTATAGGGTTTCGTGGAAAACATCACGGGATGTACCTGAAAATTTAGGTCACTTCGGTGGAGGCTCCAGAGATTCCCGAGTTTTGATCCAGCATGACGTCCACTAGCGTTGAGGATGAAATCCGTGATATTACCCGAAGCAAGCACAAAAAGTGGAGCCGGCTGGGAACCACGTCAGCCATCCACATCTTCTCCAACCCAGGATGCCTCATGAGACCACCAAAGGTGGGATAGAGCCATTCTGCCAAGGGCGTGGCAAAGGCCAAAGTCTGTAACACCTGCAGCATGGGGTGCATGGGAAACGTACCCGTGCGAAAGATGCATATCATAACACTGTGTAGGTAGACATGCATCAATATAATTATATATATATATTATATATACATGTGTATGTAGTCATATATAAGTCATTCACAAAATACAGTATATGTATGCAGTATGATTATACAACATTAAATATTACATATAAACCTGGATTGCACCTCCAGGGGAGGATCCACTTCAGCTTCAGCGCTTCCATTGGACCTCTCGATCCCATGGATTTCATAGGTGATATTTTCATGGTGGATTTTATTGGGATTCAATGGTGGTTCAATGGTGGTTTAATGTTGGTTTAATGGTGGTTTAATGGGGTTTAATGAAAAATTTCACTGGGTTCTACTGGGATTTAATGGTTTAATGGTGGTTTAAAAGCCTGGTTTAATGACAATAATATTTTAACCAGGGTTTTCAATATCATGCCAATAGAATAATCCCTTCCCCCATTGATACTAAAGACCTCCAAACGAAACATGGATTAGTAGGACATTTACACTTCTTTGGGGCCATCTGTGAGGCGTTTAATATTATAGAAGGATGGGATTACTGAGAGTTTTAGTAAGCGTTGTAAGGGTTTGCTAAGGGGTAAATGCACATGATACTCAAGCATACTACAATTGAGCCAAACAAAATAGCGTCTGGAAACATCCAACCAAATTCAGAAACTCTGAATCTCACCAACAATCTGACTATAACCGACAATGGTAGGGATTAATCCTGGAAAAAAAAACATAATTATGCTCAGGTAACTATAGTGGGCATGTGTCATTTCTTATCCATCCCCGACATACTGAACATGTTGGGTTTGGGGCAAACTCAGGATATTCGCTTCAGACCCACGGATAGCCCGGTCACTCACATTGAAATCAGCCAACCACACCCTAGCAACCTGATCAGCTCCAACGTGGGAAGTGGAAAGCATGGTTCATCAAATCTTGCACATATGCTTAATCTAATTTTAATTCTAAGGAAAAGGTTGGATCCGAGAAACTGATGTCGACAGTGGCAATCTCCATTCGATTTAACCCAAGTCAAAATAGTTCAACCAATCTTGAATATACACTCCAAGACTTGGGCGATCCTAAATCATAAAGCATCCACAACAGTTCCATAAATGGCTATATCTTGCTATATCCATCCGGGTTTGAATTGGGGGAAGGGGTCGCACCCAGCTTCTTGTAAGCATAAACTGGTGGGATTTTGAAAACTTTTATAAAATGGATCGGTTTTTGGGAATTTGGGCCCTTACAACAAAAACATAAGTTTTTAGCACCCACATTCGACTCTTAAATCGGTCATTTTGTAAGGTGACAAGTTTATTCATGATATGAATGTTGTATCCCACTCGATGACCTTTTATAAGAAGTTGTGATTTCAGATAGCATTTTGGGGTATTATTTTGTAAGGCAGCAACTTATGGTTTTCCTTTTTTCCCGGACTCGCTGATTTTCAAGCAGCCTTTTTGTAAGGATTCCTTTTCTTTGCCACCTTTTGTATTTTGTATTTTTATTTCATCATTGCCTACCAGAACTCCTGTCATGATGTCTTGCGTTTGTGTGATCACATGAGCACAAAAAAACAACATGAAAGTTGAACAGGAAAGAACATGCGCAAAATGAAAATATGAGATAGCCGTGAGCGTAGTCACATTTACAACTTGCAAAAGAACCTTGGCCGACACAACAGCCGTTGAGAAGAAAGTTGGTGCCTCCGCCAAATCCAAAAAGAAATTGAACTCAAAATGGCTGCCATAAAACTTGGACTGTGCCTTACAAGATGACAAGGTGCTTGTAGCCCCAGGAAGCTGCCATGAAAGGGTGTTTTACATTCTGCTGTGTCAGCGCTGTGGTTTCGAACACAGCCAAAACAGCTATCAGATGACTGAGTCGAATCAAAAACATGTACAGATCTGAACAATAATTTGTATCAATGCCTAAAAAAAAACATATATTCTTATAAAATGGTTCTTCTACTCTTGACGACATCTCCTTACAAAATGTCATTGCACACCCTGCTGAGTTTTTTTTGTTTTTTGATGTTCAATAGCAGCATCTTGAGCTTACAAAAAGCCTCAAAAAAAACAATCTCGATGGTCTTATAGAATCAGTTGGCTCCTTCAAAATGAACACTTCAAAATGTACAACTTTGCCTTTTAGGTGTCCTGTTACAAAATGCCCCGGTTAGGGGGCTTCTTGTAACTACAAAATCCCTATATATAAACCATTTATAAGAGGGTCGACCCCTTCCAAATTATAAGGGAAATTCCAACGGGGATCTATATCCATTGCATAAAACCCTCCTCAAATACTAGGTCTATGGAGTCTATGGCATTCAGATGCATTCAGTGCATCCCCCCCTGCGCCCCTCCCAGCAGTTTGAGGCCACGCCACGGGGCGAAATACAAGCGGCACACGGCCAGCAGCACATCGTCTCGGGCGCGTCCGATGGCAGCAAGCAAGGTACGAACGAAGCTGGCGCCTCGAACGATGCGGCCAAGCAAGGCGGTTGTTGTTTCGCCACTGATGTCAAGCCCGGATGAATGAACTATGATTTATGGGGATGGCGTCCAAATAGTGATAAGATTCTATTACAATATGATACCTAATCCAGGTTTGGCACTAAATGATATATTTCTTAATGTTTCCTGTAAAGTTTCCCATCAAAAATCTGGAAGTGATGATGATTTTTTAACGGAAAATCCAGTGTATTTTGGTGTTTAGCGGGGTTTAACTAGCAAAGATTGGGATATAACTGATACAACCAATCATGTAAATATTTGATGGGATATATAGCCAGCAAAATGATTTTGTGATGTTATGTGATATTTTGGGTTTGTCAAAAAAACGGGACACACTCACAACTTGTGATTTTAGTGGGGTAAATGATGATACCACATGAATTTGGGCATCCTATTTTCAGGCACACCCACATGATGAGGTGTTTGATATGGGTTTGATGGTATGGTGATAACAATAAACATGCATTTCGACCCTGTTCCTCTCTCTTCATCGCCATCTCTGAATTTCACAGCACAAATGGTGAATTTTCATGAATTTTCCCTTAAAATAAAACACGGCAACAAATTGTGCGAATAATAATATCAGGGTATTTTATATGATATTGTATGAGCAACAATTGTTTGCCCTTCAGGCTGGATGCGCCCAAGTTCATGAACAAAGTTCCAGCGATTTGTCCGACGGCGTTTTCAACGTGGCCAAACAACTAGTCAAATAGGATCATCACAAGAATCCAAATCGGATGGACACATTGAACTATTCCGTAACTAGTGGAAAACATCAAATTAATATAGTATGGGGACGTCGTTACTGAGGGAATCATTACGCATGTGCTGCGGGATTACGCTTGTGATATGTTCCCTCCAGATTGACATGAATGAGGAAAACTCTAAACTATTGTGATTAGCAGCGAATTCCAGGGTCCTGACTCAAATACCGCGTAATTTCCCTGATCAACTTCTTGACCATATCAAAGGCTGTCACTGGAAACATGTGGATCAATCCAACCAAGCAAACCAAAAAAAATGAGGTTGGCAATGTGAAAAAAAACAAACATGCAGCATCTTCAGTTGTTTCTCACAGTTACCAGAAACGGATGGTATCCAACATTATTGCAAATTGATTTCATTGGGTTTACCGCAGTTTACCACAGTATATGCAAAACAGGCTTCGCAGACCGGAACCTTCGAATTTTTGATTATCTACTATCGAAAAAAGGGAACAATTGCCGAGTTCACATAATATACGACAAGCGACCTGCAAACAACATCAAACAACTACAGTGGCCATCTCAGGTGAAAAACAACTTCCCGTGGTTCATGTGGTTTCAATACACGCACGTTCTGAAACTAAATATCAATCGACATGTTTACGTGGCCCGTTCCGAAACTAAATGTCAATTGACTGTTTCAGCTTCCCAGATAAACAACCATGGCTGCTTGACAAATTTTGAGGCCGGAATCCGTGGCAGAATATTCGGCCAAGCAGCGATGCAAGCGAAGCAACGGTTGTGTATCATCTCCGCATAGAGCCTGCGCTTGACGTTTTGCACAGTTTGGGTCAACGTCAATGGGGGAACAAAGAAGGATAACACACACACACACATATATATATATATATAATGTAGGATACTGATTAGTACAGGGGGGACCCCCCCCTCCCCAAACAAATTTTGGATACACAATAGTGTGGAAAAAACAAGGGACCGGGTACGCAATAGTGTGGAATCAAAAAAAATGATAGATTTCAATTGATTTCAATTTACTTTCAATTGATTTCAATTTATTTCAAATTACTTTGACTTGATTTCAATTTACTTTGAATTGATTTCATTTTACTTTCAATTGATTTCAATCTACTTTGAATTGATTTCAATTTACTTTGAATTAATCTGTATCCTACATTATACACATATATGCCAATATTCTCTCTATATTCTATGCCCCATCTTGCTGATTACAGCATTGCTGCGGTAGTCTCTCTGGCCTCGATCCTGAGGATGCAAAACCAAACCAATTTTCATTGGTTGAATCCCCCTTGATAGATTACACATGATTACACATACTCACCCTGCCACAATCAGTCATCTAGTCGTCCCTTCCTCCTACATCCACAGGTGAATCCAACTTGTTTATTGGTCCAATTTAGGGTGGCTTGTGAAGAGGCTGGTGGTGACAACATAAACCAGTTAACCATATTTAATATTTAATACTAACTCTATTAATAACCCTTGATAATTATATTAATTATAGTTAAACATATATATATATACAAATTGTTATTAATATGATAACTTGATTTAAACCATTGATAACAATGAGACTAATAACGATTGATGTTAACTTCATCTATCTATCTATCTATCTGTCTATCTGTCTATCTGTCTATTTATCTATCTATCATTATCTATCTATCTATCTATCTGTCTATCTATCTATCTACCTATCTATCTATCTATCTCTCTCTCTCTATCTATCTATCTATCTATCGTCATATACAAATTACAATTCAGTTAATAGTTAACAATAGTATGATCACGCAATATGTAGTATTCACTATTTTAATATCTTCCAGTGGAGGGGCAAAGGGGGCCGAAACGTGGGTTTCCGACGTTGCGCTGTGACGCTCCCGGGGGCGGGTGGCGCTGCGACGCTGCGACGCTGCGACGCGGGATCGACGCTGCGATGCTGTTGGCGCTGCGACGCTGCGATGCTGCGACGCGGGAGCGACGCTGCGACGCCGTTGACGCTGCGACGCGGGAGCGACGCTGCGACGCTGTTGGCGCTGCGACGCTTCCTTCTGCAAAAGTGCACACGGCGTGGCTTCGCGGCTCGACACGCTAGATGTATATATAGCATATGATGCAATGCCTTGCATCAGGGAACGCAGGGATTGAACGATGTTTCCCTCTTAAGTTGCCAGCTAGGTATGTTTATTTTGTATGTGGTGATTGCAAGCTTTTGAATGCGTAATGCATGAGTAATTGGGCTAAGCCTGCGTGAAGTTGCTGTAAGTCTTGGGTTTCAGTTGGCGCGCGCAATATAGAAGGAGGGCTTATTTAATTTTGTCTTTAAATCAACCTGCCGTGTATCACGGTAGAAAATGAGAAGTCATCAGCACATGAATGTGGAGGAGCAGGCACTTGGGCTTTGGCTTTTTAATCTTAGATTGGCACAGGAGAAATAAGAGCAACTTTATGATTATGGGCAGTTCCGAACATGTCCAAGCAATCGTTTTAATTTTCTGTCGGCTCAGCTCTCTCGGCATTTTTCCACTACTTCGGATGTTCTCCGAGAGAAACAAATGCTTCTTGTGGGCTTTGTTTGCAGTTTGTTACTGCCTTGCCCGTTGCTTCCACCTTGATCCACAGAACCTTGGCGTGCGCATGGGCGATGCTTATTGAACTCGCGTGACCAATTTTTTGCCATGTAGCCAGAAAAAGCAGGAGAACTTCTATCTGAATACAATGTTACTTTCTTCGAGCGATCACCATCGTGGCATGTACCCAAAGATACAATCTGGCATTCGTTTGACATACATTCTGGCGTTCTATCTGTCTATCTGGCATATATTTTGAGCTTCTGCCTGGCATTCTATCTCACATTTTGTTTGGCATCCTTTTTGGCTTTCTATCTCCAAATATTTTGAAATTTTATTTGGCATTATATCTTGAACTTTCTCTTGCACTTAATTTGATACGCAGTGCGATATTTTATCTAGTGTCTGTTTAACGTTGAAGCGGTATTTTTTGCGCAGCAGCCGCAATGGATTTTGCACCTTGACCAAATTTTGGCAGCAGTTGCAAGAAACAGTGGCAGCTATGGTACACTTGAAGGGGACCTGCAGAAATAGATTTAACGTGGGATGGAGCAGAAGAGACATTTTCATCAGAGAGAGCGAGCGAGCGAGCGAGCGAGCGAACGAGAGAGAGAGAGAGAGAGAGAGAGAAAGAGAGAGAGAGAGAGGGAGAGAAAGAGAGAGAGAGAGAGGGAGAGAGGGAGAGAAGGAAAGAACAAGAGAGATAGAGCGAGAGAGAGAGAGAGAGAGAAAGAGATAGAGCGAGAGAGAGAGAGAGAGATAGATAGATAGATAGATAGATACACAGATAGATACATACACAGATAGATAGATACACAGATAGATAGATACACAGATAGATAGATACACAGATAGACAGATAGATAGATAGACAGACAGACAGACAGATAGATACACAGATAGACAGACAGACAGACAGACAGACAGATAGATAGAAAGATTGATAGACAGGCAAATTGATAGACAGAAAGATTTAGAGACATAGACAGAAGGAGAGAGAGAGAGATATAGAGAGAGAGAGAGAGACGAGATAGAGAGACGTAGAGAGAGGGAGAAAGAAAGAGACAGAGAGAAAGAGAGAGAGCGAGAGGGACTCAAAGCCCCAATCATCTTCCGGAGAGATAGAAGAAAAAGAGAGAGAGAGAGGGAGACAGAAATAGAAAAATTACTTTACTTCGTGTGATCCCCACCATGACATTTATACATTTTGTTACTGGCAAATCTTCTGGCATTCTATCTGACATATTTTCTGGCATTCGATCTGGCATTCTATCTGGCAT
>Ga0126342_10002414_pt1 | contig 29085 bp, 30 predicted proteins | sample Cyp1metagenome_FD_92528 | JGI IMG/M metagenome (GOLD analysis project Ga0126342, IMG submission 92528) | Coral microbial communities from Lord Howe Island, Old Settlement Bay, Australia - Cyphastrea 1 metagenome | ecosystem: Host-associated > Invertebrates > Cnidaria > Coral ... | reverse complement strand
GGTTGCGACGGGAACCCGGAAATCGCAATTTTACCGCAGTTTTTGGCGATCGAACCTCATTTCGTGCGAAAGGGTTGCGCGGGACAAGTTGAAATCGCAATTTTACCTTAGTTTCTGGCGATCGAACTTCATTTTGTGCGAAAGGGTTGCGCAGGACCACTTGAAATCGCAATTTTACCGCAGTTTTTTGGCGATCGAACCTGTGAAAAGGTTGCATTTCGTGCCGTCTCGTTGGCACTGCCCCTGCCCCCCGCCTTCAAGAGAGAAATAGAAAAGAAGAAGAGGGCAAGAGGACAAGAGGAGAAGATGTGAGGATGTGAGGATATGAAGATGAGAAGATGTGAAGAGGAGAAGATGTGAGGATGAGAAAATGTGGTGAAGATGAGAAGATGTGAGGATGAGAAGAGAAAATGTGAAGATGAGAAGATGTGAAGATGAGCAGCTGTGAAGATGTGAGGTTGTGAAGATGAGAGGATGAGAAGATGTTAAGATGAGAAGATTGAGCAGCTGTGAAGATGTGAGGATGTGAAGATGAGAGGATGTCAAGATGTGAAGATGTGAGGATGTGAAGATGTGTGAGGATCTGAAGATGAGAAGATGTGAAGAGGAGAAGATGTGAGGATGATAAAATGTGGCGAAGATGAGAAGATGTGAGGATGAGAAGAGAAGATGTGAAGAGGAGAAGATGTGAGGATGAGAAGATGTGAAGATGAGAGGATGTGAAGATGAGAAGATGTGAAGATGAGAAGATGTGAGGATGAGAAGATGTGAGGATGAGAAGATGTGAACATGAGAGAGAAGTTGAGACACAGACCCCCACTATTGGAAGAACCCTGCGCTCAGAAGCTCTCGGGAAAAATGCAGCAATTGTGCAAGACTTCCTTCAAAAATGGAAAATTGACGGCCTCGTACCAAAGCGTTTTGCGATTTGTCCATTCCATCTGTTTAAAGTGATGCGCCTGCCACGAAAAAGTGAGGCCAGGTAATGCGAAGTGCTGCACCTGTCACGCAAAATCATCTCAGCAAACCTGAAGATCGAACGCTCCAAATGCAACCCTTCTCAGGAAATCTCCGCCCTGACCTCCTAACATCTCTGGTGAACATGTCTCTTATTGTGCCTGCCACGCGAAATGCATCTTTGCAGATCATCTTCAAATGTCCCACGCCTGCCAACATTCTTGCAACTGCTACAAAACCCGCACGCGCACGTTTTGCTCACTTTTTGCAAGGTGCCGAATCCCTTGCGCATGCCACGCAAAACCACATCCTAACTTCCATAAGTGGTCCGAGACCGTCAGTTTTTTTGTACATTTCACTTCCACACGTGCTTCGCGCCACAACGGCGTGCACCTTTTCGACATCTCAACTTCCAAAAATGCTCCGAGCCTGGTGTGTTTTGTGCATTTTGACTTCGAAATGTGCTTCGCGCCACAGCGGCGTGCAATTTTTCATCTCTCATCTCCCCAGATGGCTCCCCACCCGCCGCTTTTGCGAGCCTACTTTTCGACCCTCCGGAGCCACAAATCATTAGAAAAACAAAGTGAACCGCGTCTTTACTACCTTTTCGCGCGCCTGCATCTTCTTTCTTCTGACCCTTTCTCTTCTCTGATCTTTCTTCTCTTTTCTGCTCTGACTCTTCCCGCCTCTGCTTTTCCGTCTGTCCATATGTCGGAAGTTTGACTTCTAAACTTTCTTCGCTAGTATAACATAAAAACATATAGCTTAATTTTGTTTAAAATAATATAATAAAATACAATATTGTACAATAATATGTGTGTGTGTAAAAAAAAATATATAAATACATGTAGACATGTTGGAACTCTCGCATGTCGAGGATAGCCGGCAAAGCCTTTCGCATTGCCGAAGTCGAGGCTTGCAAATGTGTACCATGCGCTTTCAGCTTGTGGGCCTACCAGCAACCAGAGAAAACAATCAGTTTGATGATTTCACATGAAAAGTCCAGTCTCCTTCAAATCAAATCATTTCTTTAGAATCCTTTGAAACTATCATTAGTGTGGATGGTGAAGCATCAGAACTCAGTTTGTCAAGGCATATGTGCACAGCCCTCATCATGCTGATCCCTACGCCCATGGCGATGAAGGGTGCCTGGGCAGACTTTCCTACAGCAAACAAACAATATCTTCTAACATTTCAAAGTGAAACATGTGAAAAATCTGTTTGTTTTTGCTTTATCAAAAACTGTTTGCTTTTATCATGCTTTACTCCATTCTTTATCGACCTGATGTGCAGTGACTATGCCAACAGCATCCAGCATCCAACAGAATGAGGCAAACAACTTGTGGTGTGTGGTACTTCCACAGGAAGGGGGGCACCTACAAGAGCGGTAGTTTCAAAGGCATGGACCTGGCGTGTGGTGACAAAGCAGGCAACGTTTTTGCTGGTCTTCTTCTACGGGCAGTTATTGATCCTCTGGACAAACTGATTGAAGGTCCTTGCTTGGTGGTCGACAAAATCTTGGAGTTGAATGGTTTTTTGGAGAGATTTCAAGAAAATTCTATCCCTTTTCCTGTGTTTTCAGATGTTTTCAGCATGCCCTTGTACAATTGACTAGCTGATGCGGCTAGAAATATAGGTTCGGACACCATCGAATTCACCTGAAACAACATTCTTGATTAGGAAAAGAATCGATTGCCGCCTTTGCTGCAGGGCGAGCAGTCACTCGATTCAGATTGGGGGAAACAAACAAGTGCTGCAAATTGGCATATACTGTATGGGGATATAGGGTCATCAGCAGCATACGCGTTGCTGTTCATATCTTTTGTTTCCTCGCAAATGTGTTCTCCAAGGCTGCAGACCTGCCAGCAGTGAGCACGGAAGGAGCCAGAAGCAACATTTTGTTTGGGGGAGGTGTTTTCGGGGCAGACAGACACCTACGTTTTCAATCATTTTCATATTTCAAACAGCCTCTTTTTTTCAATCTTTCCACCCGTGAGGACTTCGCTTAGCGCCTGCAGCTGAGCCTCGCTCCGACCCTGTCCGCTCCTCTGCGCGCGTTGGCCTCGTACTTCGCCACTTGGTGCATAGCCTTGGAATGAAATTCACAGAATTGTTGGAATATGTTGGAATGAAATTCATTCCAAGTCAACAAGACATTGATATGATAAGACAGGATGCGATTTGAAGTATGGTTCTGGGAAGGACAACATTGGCAATGTACTCCAACAGGAATAGCCAAAGAAACGAAGGAAGCGTCATGAAAAGTGGTTCCAAATCCATTCACTGGCCAAAACTACCTGGGGATCCCAGGGTATCAGTTCTACATAGTTCCGTTCTTCATGCTTGGTTATGCTTGGTTCATGGTCACTGTCGTATCCACTGTTCCAGGATGTTGGCCGTTTCTAGTGTCCTTGGGATTGACCTCGAGGCCAAGAAGCCACAGAAGATGCCAAAGGTCCAAAGACTCATATGACTCGAACTTAGTCAGGTGTAGTATGACAGTCTGTGACAGTCTGTGACAGTCTGAAGTCAGCCCAAAACGGCCTTGAATGTTGTTATACTGTACAATGACCAAGGCAAGGCCGCCCGATTGAGTTGGGGACTTGTATCCATCAACTTCCATACTGGCAGAGTGTGCTTTTCATCCGAGCGATCGTATTTGTTGCTTGCAGCGAAACTAAGGTTTTGCACACGTCCATATCGCTTCTCTACAGTGGCCTCACGCTTGACAAAATACAGAAGTGGTTTTGTGGCTACTGCACATCTATCAGGACGTTTCTGATACTATTCTATTAAGCTGAATGCATTGACACAGCTGATGTGCCTGCAGTACTCTACCGATTGCTTACTTTACACAATGTTTGGTTTTCAATTATTCACTTCCCTGGTGCATCATCAACCGCATCTAGGAGCATCAGACGGTGACAAGCTTGGTCTCTCTGATCAAAATTTTGCGAAATATGCGCAACTTGGCGAATTTTTGACTCAGACCAAATCCTGTACTGCAGAGCTATGAGGAGACCCTCAGACCACTCCTGATATCACATTGGTTGTGAGAAATAAGGACAACTTGACAACTTTGAACCGTCCCAAGGTCCCGAGGTACCTGAAGGGTTTCCCTTTTCCTAGCGTGTTTCGAATTGCTCCCTTTCACAAGATGTCGTTGAATAGGGTTCTACAGCAAGGACCGACCCGTTTATGTGAGATTTTACGTCGCGTTGATCTGAATGCATCCGAAAGCGGGGAATTCAGGGTCTCGGCCACACAGCATCTTAGGAAATCTGCAGAGGACGGCAAGTCTAGCGGCGATCCATCCAAGTGGTTCAACAAAAAGATCTCGACGCAGCCACTTGACACGTATTGTCTGCATTGGATTTTGTTGGCAGTATTGGTACTCGATGTAGCTACTCGATGTAGCTGACAAGTTGACAGTGCGGGGCCATTATATGATCTTATATTCTATGGAGAACATTGACATATGTGTCAGGCACAATGTTGCACCTGTCTGAGGCCTGAGCTATGTGAGTTGATCGGAGCTTGCCATGGAGTGCTGGCATCGCTTTGAGCATCGCTGTGAGTGACCCATGCGGCCCATGTTTTTTTTCTTCACTTGTAAGATCTTGTAGAGATTGGAAAGTCAGCAAACCAAAGGATGTTTAGCTCGACATTGATTGCTGCCAGCAATGAGATTCTCGGGTGTGAAAGCATCCCGTGGAATCCCATGTGATCGTTTGCAAACCGAAACCTGTGCTCTGCGGATTTCACATATTTCACACACACAGACACATACAATCGGGAGTTTGCGAGGCTGTGTTTGTATTTTGATTTGGAACATGACTCCTGTCAAGCTCCCGTATTTTTTTGACCCGCCCTTAGCTTGCACGCTGGTACTTTGGGCTTGCAGATGTTGATTAGAAATGGAATGTACAGGAGCACAAGCAGACGTACATACTCACGACATACTGACATACCAAAAAGTATATGTAAAGCAAGATGTACAGTAAGGGGCTGGTCATGATCACAATTCTTGCATTGAACGCAGCTTCAAATGAGTTCCACATGCTTCCACCGGTTCCACCTTGAGATCTAGATCTTTCAATCTTTCATGATCTTTCCAAACGCTCGGGCCGACGCTAGGGTATGGAAAGAGATGGATGTGAGCCTACGCCGCCGATTCTTCAAATTCTTCGACGTGCAGTAGCTGAGTTTGATGTAGCCGATGCCTTTCCGCTACGGTTGCTTTGCAGAGATACCTTGAGGATGGTTGGAGTCCTCAAGAAAATTATTCTCAAGTCAGAAGAACTCCTGATCATGGCTGCAGACCCTTTGAATGAATGTACAGTTGCATCAAATGGATCAGTTGCATCGAACTTTCCGCTTCTAGAAGCGGAACTTGCGGATGCATCAGAGGGTTGTAATCTGCAACCAGTAGGGGGAGTCATGCTTCGTTCCTTGATTTTGCTTAGACGGCTTGTCGTCAAGCTGTCAGAAATCGAGGACGAAGGAGTCAAAGCAGTTGTAGAGAACCTGTGTAGGCTTGATTCTGCAATCACAACCGGCCGTTTGGCCACCTTGCATGCCTTTGCCGAGCGCGTGCGCGCTGCAACAGCAGAAGCTTTTGCAGTGAACATGCTTCTTTTGTCTCGAATTCTCAGCGACTTTGAGACGGAGCTGATCCGCATCAACGTGGCGGAAATTGAATATGCAAAATTTTGTATCCTGCTTAGTCGAATGAGAGCGAATGCAATCAATGATTGTCAATGATATCACTGGATATCACAGGTTCTATATCGGTTGATGTGCATAATTTTTGAGAACTTCAGCCCTTTCGTCATGCCTTGATTGAATTTTAGCGATGTTTCCGAGGCTTGGCATGTCCGAGGAGCAAAGTCGTTTCTTTAGAAGCCATCCTTGCTGTTGAACATGGTGGTGATGAAACACCCCGTAGGCCAAACCGGCGATGGCTTTGGGCAGAGCTGGGCTTGGAAGAAGATGGGCTTGAGCTCTGGTCAGTGCAAAGGCTCCGACTGGAAGCCCATTTACCTGATGTTAAGAGGCTCGGAAGACGGCATCAATGTAGAGACATGTAGAGACTGTGGATTGGACCATCAAACATCAAACGTTTCGTTTGATAAGGGAGCGCAGCAGCATAGAGTAGCATGGAGCAATACGGAGCAGCTATGTTTGTCTTTTTAAGTCGCGCAGGCAAGTGCTCTTTCAGCAGCGCTATGCTCTTGCTTGCCCTGGTGACAAGCGAAAATTTCTGGCAGCCATGGGTTATGGCCGTTCCTTGAAGGTCGCCCTACGAGCGGATTGGCCGGTCATGGCCAGAGTCCCACTTCACCTCAAAGCTTGCGAAGTGTGTATTCACTATTTGGCTCCGACTTTGTGAGGCGTGATTTATGCATCCAAAAAACGACCAGACTGTGTGATGTTGGGTTTGTTTCGCAGATGGATTATTGTACGCGTTTTTTCTGTACCATACCGCATACTCAAGAATTCTACAGTAATTTGAAGATAGTGACACTCGTAGATTTCTGGTCAGAGTGAACTCACAGCTTGTTTCAGGAGCAGAGCCACCACAATGCTGGGGTGAAAATCGATGCGTTTTCAGAAGCTGGTGCCTTGCTGCACAGCAAAATAGTGCTGTGCAGGGCAGGTCAGCGTGACATTTTCGTCCCACTTCGCGTTGAAAGCGCGCGATTGTGAAGGCTGCCGTTGAACCAGAGCGGTACAAACAGCAGCAACTAGATTCTATTGGAAGGAGCCGTGCCCGTTCCTTATTGGTCCATGGTGGTTCCCAGGCCCTGTGATCGATTGTTTTCAAGCCCATTGGTAGCTGGGAACTTGTTCCAGTATATTCCATCCATAGGTTCGGAGACCTTGGACAATTGTAGAATTTCAGACATGGTCAAAGTCCGACTGCCATGGACAAGACGAAAATAGTTGCGCCTCGCATGCTGGAGATGTTGCACAATCTTCCTTGTCCTTGTCGTTCCTTCACCTTCTCAAAGCCAAGTACCAGAGTCGCTGATGTTGAACGAATTTGTGTGACGAGGTCCGACTTGCAGCACGCTACCAAGTGAGTGCAGATGTTCACAAGAGAAGCATCGAGATGTAGCACCCGCGGAAAAAGTGCTTGGCCGCTTGGCAGTTTGCATCCAAAGAAGCCTGCGCTTCGTCATCTTCGGCCAACATGAATCTGGAAACAGATGGAAACAAATGAGAATGTTGTGAACCGACAGCTGCCTAGCCTTTCTAAAGAAGTGCCAGTGAAGAGCTATATAGATGAAATACATCAGATCCACATGTTTCCAAATATTTCCAGATATTTTCCGATATTTCTCTATTTATTTTTGAAAACTGGCTGTCTTTGCAAATTATTTGCGGCAGGACCTGCTACCCTCCGGTATGTATGTCTTGCCATGCTTCGACTCGGTCCTCACCTGGTGCGGATTGCATTGACTTGCAACTTCATTCACTGACTATGTCATATGGTATCCATATTGTTTCCATATTATTACTATTACTATCTATTACTGTATGTTTATGTTTTGCACATGCCAAACACTCATTGATCGGGCCAGGCAGGGTGCCCTTTTTGTCCGACAGGGCCTGTACAAAGGAGCTGTTTTTAAGCCGCATCCACAGTTGCATTGACACATGACATACCCTCTGGTAAACTAACATAGCCATGGAAAATCACCATTTTTAATGGGAAAACTCACTATAAATGGCCATTTTCAATAGCTATGTTAGTTTACCAGAGGGTATATAACGTGTTGTGATATCATGTTGAGCCCGTGGAACATTTTGATGCCTTTCCTCCAAGATCTCCAAGGTTTCGGCTTGTCCTTCCCGAGGAGTACCCCGACCAGGGACCAGGTGTTCGAACCAACAAGATCCAACAAGCACAGATCGATCTGTACTATCTGTACTGTTCGAGTTGTGTTTTGACTGTTGTGACTGTTGTGACTGTTGTGACAGACCTGTACTTTACTTCCGATGTTTTCCATCCCATGGTTGGGGCCTCAGAGATGAATTCTCAAGAGATCGGGTCCAAGGGTCATCAAAAAAGTGGGACTGTTTAGGATATTGACGTGTTTTTAGTTTTTTTTTGGGTATTGGGAAATCACAAGTCACCATAGTATACTATAGTTCACTATAGTCACTTCAGCATTTTGAGAGTCGAGGTTGACCCAAAGACTGGTCAAGTGGAGCTGGTCTCCCTGTTCCCTGAGTGGTGTTCCTGGCGACTTTTCTCCTGGAGATCTCCTCCTCAGATTCGAATGGGACCAGTCTCAACGGATTTGTGTCAGGCGACCGGGACGAGACTTCGCAGCCTTTGCTTTGTGTGGGTCTGAGGAAACTTTGCATTTCAAGATTGATGCATATTGACACTTCCACTTGGAAGACGTCACCATCCCTGCCGTAACAGCGGCTTTGTGGAGCTTTGTGGAGCTTTGTTGCTTTCTGATTTTGATTTCCAAGGCCTCATTTGCATCGAGCATTCCTGAGGAGGGAGTGCCCTTTGGGAGTGGGAGGGCCATGAACTTCACGGAAGAGGGAACGTGTTGAAGCTGCTACTTGCAAGAGAGACTGTTTGTCTAGAAATATTGCTTGTTTGACCATTGCACTTGTACTACTATCTCATAGTTGCTTTTTTGTCCAGAGTCTGATCAGAGGTATTTTGCAAGCAGTGCTCGACCTGCTCTCAACCCAGAGGCTGTGAGATCTCTAGGACCTCCTCTGGCATCTTTGGTTTCAATTGGTCTGCATACATCGACTGCACATTTTCCTTTCCCATCATTTTCCCATCATTTTCCCATCGTTTTCGCATCATTTTACCATAGGATGATCCAGAATGCCCCTCAACTGCCCCAACTTTTCCACTTTTCCAGGCAAGGCAGCTCTTCCTGTCGGATCCAGCTGCATTTGCTGAGCGGGTCCATCGCTCAGAGATTCCGAGCTGCCGCTCGGCCGGTGTTCGAACACTGGCCATGTTGAAACAGTGCTTGCTGCTTGCTGATGAGGCCAGAGAGTGTGCCAACAATAGCTTGTTGGATTCTCAGCACCAGTGGGATCATGGAATATGATGATATATGATGGAGACAGGACGATAATTCAGAGGTATGCAGAGATTGGATGAGCCAACATACCAAGGTTTCATGTTTTCGACAACCCTTCAGGGACTCTGCCTGAGCGTCCTTGGCAAATCTCTCTTTGCTTCTGTTGTTTGCTTTTGCACCCTGCAGTTATTTGGTGTGTCAACACCTGTTCCCTGGAGAGTAGCTTGAAGGTCCACTCTGCAGTTTACCAAAGGACCTACCGAGGCCAGTGATGTGGCACTGCTTGGTTCATAGGTTCAGTTTCACTGCGATGTTAAACGTTTGGCAGGCACATGACACCATCGTCGAACATCTGAAGGCTGATCCATCCGCCTCCTTGGAGGACGGCTTGCGGCATGCTGTGTTGACGCGCCAGTTCCAACAAGCTCCCCTTTGAAAGGAACGGAAGACTGCCTTCGTTGATTGGCGCGCCAGATTGCGGTGAAATGTTGCTGTTTTTCTTGCATTCACAAGCTTACATGACCAATGTACATCCCTTGATTTCTGGATCTGCACGCTTCCATCTCGACTGAAGCAGCTGGAAAACTTTTACACTATGCTGTCAGAGTGGCATGGCTGTCAGGTTTTGTGATCACTATGCTCACAAGCGAACCCGGGTGGGTGTTGCCCAAGGAGAGGCGGAGGCCGGTATCATGCTGTATGTGGAATACGAGTCAGACGAGTTAAAAAAAATGAGACGTGTCTGGCAAATTTGCAACTGCCGCAGCAAGGCAGAAACTATCCTTCTAGATGCTTGCGCCCGAGAAAGCATGGCAGAGTTTGCATTTGAAGATATAATACAGTACTGTACATATATAATTATATTATTACACTCATAATAAAGTTATTATATATGCATGTGCGTATGCATATGTATAAATCATGTATATATGGAAATATGAACTTAATATAAATCGGCCTCGACGCTGCTAGGGTTTACTCAGCCTCCCAGCCAAACGCTTGGGAATCTGAAGTCCTTGGTGGTCCGTGAAGCAACTTAAGGCCAAGGGGCAACAAGTGGATGGGGTCTAGTCCTCGAACACTTTTGAAATCGACCACCCCTTCTAAAGATATTGGAAGAATTGCTGAGGCTGGGTATCCCAAAACGCCTACAGCGTCCAAAGCAGCTCCGGCTCCACCTATCTTATCCAGAAGCAGTATTTTAAGCAACCAGTCTGCATCATCTGCACCCAAGAACTTGGGAAGCAGAAGCAGCCATGCAACCAGCCATGCAGCTTCCACTGCCAACAAAGAGGCAGGGCATGGGTGGGTACAGCCGGGTAGAGCTTGAATTGGAAGGTGCTGGTAGGTTGTTGTCTTGATATTTCGCGAGTCATGGTGCTGATATGCTTGGATCATATCATATCATATCATATCATGTAATATCATATTATATCATTATATCATGGTCATATGTCATTTCATATCATATCGTATCATGTTATACATGCTATACATACAGTATCATATCTCTTACTTTTTGTCTACTTTGTCTTCGCCGCGCAGGAATTCTTCTAGCGAGATGGTGGCAAACGGTTGCAAAAAAGTCCAGCTGTTTTCTTGCTGGAGTAGTTTGATAGCACTGAGTTGCACGTTTCCAATCATGCACACCTGATTCTTCATGGAACATCTCAGCTGCAAAGTCTCAAGCCTTCCATGAGTCACCCACTGCAGTGCAGCATGACTTCTTGCCTTGTTTGCAATTCGTAGACTGCGAGTATATATATATATTATATATATATTATATATGTATATATATATGTACATATATATATGTATATATATATATATATAGTCTGGATGAATTGACGTTCAGGTAGGTGGCAAGCAACCAGTCTGATTTGTGGATCTTTCTGCGGAAGCTGCTAGATTGGTTTCAATATGTTTCAATGAACATCCCTCCCTTTCTGTCAGGGCTTTGCTGATTTGTGAGATGTACCTCGCATTGCGTGATGCAGAGCCATGATGAGTTCTTCTTCGATCCAGACGACGATGAGGATGAACTGGAAGAGGAGTTTTTCTCGGCATGCATTACTCAGGACAGGATTGACAGAAGCAATGAATAGGCATGGAACGAAATGTCTTTAGTTGGTCCAGAAGTGATTGTGAAGTTTCTACATTTTTTTGAATCATTTTACCTGACAAGATGCAAACGTTCAAGAGTTCATAAAACCAGTTCAGGGTCATTGGTGTTCATTGAGTGTATTGAAACTCTGGATGATCGAAATCACAGAATCATCTTTGTGACAGCCTTCCACCGTGTCTTTACGTGGAATGGCTCAAGAGCGATGTTTACTTAAAGCATCTGCTGTACTATTTCCTATCATAAATCCATAATGAGTCGTCGATGACTTTTGCTGAGCACAGCACTTCCACTGCAAGACAGAATGCGCGCACGGTTGATAATCTAGAGTCTAGAGCATTCATGCTCCTGAGCATCCCCAGATATAGCCTGCAGATGCCTGCAGTCTCTCACGGCAAAATCTGCTTCTCTGTGTCTAGGACTCGATGGTGGCTCCGTCAGATGGATTCTTCTGTCGGATGGCTGAGAGACTTCCATTTCTGAACAATGTCATGCAGATCCTGCACATCAGAGCTGGGGATGAGGACTCTGACCATTTGTTTGAGATTCTTCTTGTGAACAAGTTGCATTTTGTCAGGAACAAGTTGCATTTTCTTAAGTAGGGAAAAGTGGTGTGTTAGTGCCTTTCGAGTGAGATATAGTTCATTATGTACTTCCCTGTTTCATTTCGAAAGGAAGGTGTTTCCCTCTCTGGCGAGGAGTCCTTGCAGCGTGCTCGGAAAAGGAATCCCTTTCGAGCTTCTGGGCGTTTGGCGCGTGGTGCAGAGCATGTCCCCTTTCTGAACAACGTGATGCAGGGTTTGCATCGAGTCACCGGCAAATCCGAAGAACTGAGGCGAGCCAGGCGGAAAAACCCTTTGGGGGCCAATGGGTATGTCACCAAACTTGGTGAACATATTCCAGGTTTGGCTGATACAATCTGCTGCATTCACAAGTTCCGTGGCTTGGATGCTGAAGCTGAACGGGCTCGGGCGTTTTCGCTTCACAGAATGGTGGGGCGGCAGGGTGCCATCACGCACCTGGCACAGCTGCTACCAGGTACGAATCTCATTGCTGCTCTCTTGGCCGAAGCCAAGGGGGATCGGAAGGAGGCCATAAAGGCCATGAATTTGTTGAAGAGTTGGCGAGATGTTGCAAGTGCTGATGGGGCCCTTGCCAGAGTGGCTGAATTGTTGCCAGGGGTTGACATCATTAGTTTTGGGCTCATGGTGAATCATGGCCATTTCGCCCATGCAGTTCGAGCGATTTGCAAGACTCGATGGGTCGATGTGACTGCAAAGTCTTCCACATTGACTTTGTCTACAGGATGTGTTGAGGATTGGGTCGTGCAGTCAGTTGATTCAGATGTGATTGTTCAACCTCGAGCCACGTCCCTGGCCAGCGGTCTGGTTGATGTATTTATCCATCTTCTAGACTTTGATCAGCACGGAAATCAACGATGGGTAACTCGAGGCTTAGAGGAACACGAGCTGCCATCTGCATGTGCACGAAAGAAGAGGCGAGGCCTTCGGCGCGCATTTGAAGACGTGAAGATCATGAAGGCGAATCAGGCGATTCACGGCATGTTGGACTACTTGTTCCTTAGCTCGCCTCATTTGCTTGGCTTTTTGACCGAGCTTACCAATTGGGCGGTGTATGAATGGACAGCATCATCCTTCAGCAGTAGATGCACCTTGAGAGCCTTTGCCATTTTCTTCCCACCAATGATTTGCCGAAGACTCCGGTGCCCCACAGCTCCCAGCGAGGGTCTCGCACGTGCAGTGCAAAACTCCTTGCCAGGAGTCACTACAACACATGGTCAAATGCCGGTCAACCCCTCGAACTTTCAGATACCTCTCAATGTCGAAGAGCAAAGCATTCTTCCAAGTGTTTGTGCAGGTGCTTCCTGCATATCTTTATCCTGTTTTGCATCCATGCATTCCTTCCTGCTGCCTTTGGCGTGCTTTACAGGCTGTTTTGCAGGTGTAAGCTTTCTCCGGCGGACGATCCACAACAATCTAACGCGTTGGATCAACCAATTCAACGCCGAATCTTGGAAGTCGATGTCGTCACCGGTGGTGCCACTGGCTCGGCAGATTGAGCAGTCTGAAGAGCTGCCGCCAGAATCAATCTTGGAATGGGCTATCAAAGAGAAGGTCTCTGAAAGTTTCAATGAAATCTTTGAACCTCAAGGTGTTACTTTTGAATGGTCCAGGCGGCTGTTGGAGGAAGTCAGATTTGCTGAGCTTTTGCGGAACTATGTGCTACATGAATGGTTTTCAAGAAGACGTGCTTTAAATTGGCTGCATCCTGCAGTGTGGATCATGCAGTTCTTGGAGTGTCCGCTACGAGGCCATGTTGTTTTGCTTCATTTTGCTTTGTTGAGGCAAGGGTCTCAATGGCTTAGGTGGTACGGTCATGTCCGATCTACAAGATTCTATAGGTCTATTCGACCAACCATACGGGCTAAATGCCAGTCGCAAGGGACTATAGCATCTATAGCTGGAACTTCAAGTTTCATGAATTGCAAGTATTGATGTTACATTATCATGTCACAACCTCTCGAAAGCACCTCTCAGCTTAGCTTGGCCGAGTGAACGAAAGTTGCAGACAGTTCTAGAAAATCACAGATTCCCATAACTGCTGTATCTTCTTCCTACAAATTGTGTCCCTGACAGACTTTCTGAACTCGTCCTTCGATGGTCAGCACGTGCCGCTGGCCACTGGGCTTGATCATCATTTCTTTTGGAAATTGTAAGCACTACGTCACTACGACGTCAGTTGAATCAATTCTCTCAGCATTGCTACATTTCTACACTGTATTGTAGGATATTACGGGATATTACGGGATATTAAGGGTCTATTTCTGCATATTTCTCCTTTGAGGTGATTCCAATTGAGCTGCCAGCAGGGACCTATAGCAGCGGACTTTCGCTCCCAGAGATCAGGCAGGACCTTTCCGACTTTCTACAAGTGACGGAACTGATGAATACTGATGATGCTGTCTTCATTGCTGAATGACCTGAATGACCCAGGGTCATGTTGGTTCTTTGGCTCCAATTCCAGAACCACCGCTACGCTGCTTGGCTGCGAAAGCTTCCCCTTGTTTTTTTTTCGGCGTTGAAAGTCTGTTTTTTGTCTCAGGTCACGAGCATCGAAGCGGTGGTTGTCGATGGCATGCTTGAAACTTGACTTGGACCATGGAAGAATCGGTTTGCCAAAACACTATATATATATATCCTGAGATGAACTGAGATATCGATTAGATTGAGAGCAAGATCAACATAGATCAACGTTTACCCATGACACATATTGACACATGACCTCGCAGAGTTTGCCAAAACAATGCTTTTTCACTTTGCCAAGATATTGTTGGTAGATGTGGGTAGATTGATAAGGACCAAATTGCCAATGCCGTGAAAGCACAACTCCTTCCTGCAGACTATGATTGGCGAGAGGCTACTTGGCATGGAAGCATTGGCACCGAATGCACCGAATGCACCGACACCTGGCCACAGGAGGATCCACGATTGACAGACTTCACGGAGCCGGTCAATTTGACTTTTGAGGCCATTTGTTTTTCACTTTATGCATCTGTATGCTGTATGAATCACAAGTTGTATGTCTCGGTTGAGTCAGTTTGAGGAGACCAGCAGTCACAATGGCGGATAGATATGCTATAGTCAGATGTTGCTTTGTTTCTGAACCAGTCCAAAGTCTGTTTGTTCACGGTCAACTAAGAAGAGGTTGCTCTCCAATGGGCCAGAGAGGACGGGGCCACTATGATTTTCTTCCCCCTTCGAAATGAAACCGGTTTGGAAACTCGTCCGTTTTCGCATATGTTGGAACCTGCTGAATCGTAGCTGAGATGGCAGGACAAGCTGTACATAGAACTCAAAGACTTGTCGGCATCTCTTCTGCATTGGCAATAAAGCAACGTTTTTAATTAATCGGTTTAAATGATTTTGTCTTATCATTATGTATTGATCCTCCATGGTTTCACTGCCTCCACTTTCCTCCGCTTTCAGAATCCTTCAAACTGAGGTAAGGCTTTGTTTGCCGAAATGAAACATTGAGGCTTTTGTATCACTGAAATTGTTGCAGGATTGCAGTGAGCAAAGCTCTCTACCTCTGCAATCCTTGGAAGTTGAACAGTCGGACAGGCTGAAAAGTAGGGTCTGTCCAACAGAAGCAATTGTCAGGTGATCCAAATCTGGTTCTAGCAGGTTGGGCCTTTGTGATTAGCTTGTGTGTTAGTGAAGTCTTGACCTACGGTTTTGGTTTGACTTTGAAGATCTCTTCCCAACATAAAGATCTTGGCTTGCGATAGAATTGAATAGAATATTGTGGTATAAGTGGCACAAGAACCTACTTATGCTCAAGGGGAACTCATGTCATGTTTCCGCTGAAGAGTTCCATCTATCAAGAGGACATAGACAGAAATCAAAACTTCTGCTAAGAATGAGTTTGTTTTGAAACAAACACCTACTTTGTACCAATTCTGCAGAAGCCTGGGAACTGCCCAGGCTTAAGGTTTCACCGTCACTATTGCTTAAGCAAAGTAAGCTGGACAGTTCGAGATCAGAATCCTTCACTCATATATTGCATATTTATACAAGACAAGTGAACCATTATTTGCTAATGTATATGTCTACATATGCATAATGTATAATTTTATATTCTCTTCCAACAGGCTTTGAGGGAACATGCCCACGACCTCAATCCAAAGGTAGAACATTGTACATGATCTCGCGTGGCCATGTCGATGCTGGGCAGTGTGACCCAGCTCACTGGTACAAATGTAGAAGCGCAAAGGCAGGAGTCGTTCGCATTGTTGGGACAAATATCCACATTTTCCAGGGGATGGTGTGACAGATGGCGCTGTTTGTGTTTTGCCACGCAAGCGGTGATACAATGCTTGGTTGCAGTGTTGCTCAGGTCATGATTTCAAACTCTTTCTTCACACTTCTTTTCGACAGGTGGCTGAGACGAGCCCTTGACATTCTCGAATCAGAACCGCAGGAGTCCTTGGAACTTGCAAGGACTTGTCCTCAGATGTCCTGCCGCTTTCCGCTTTCCATATTTTTGATTGATATGTTTGCACCATTTCTTGTTGAATTGCCCAGTTTGTCAAAGGAAAGCTACAAAAGCTTTTGACGCAGCAGCAGAACTAGACAATGCCGCTGATGCTTCTCGTTTAGTGGCACTACTCTCAGGTTTAGTCCGAGCAAAATCTAGCAAATCGTTCCTGAGTTGAACATTGGCCAAGTTGCCAGTAGATTTAGGTAAGTGCCACCTTCAGCTCCGGGGATGTCGAGGACGCCACGGATTTTTTTGGGAATCTTTCCACCGCCGAACGTTGTTCGGAGTGCAGGCAGCCGTCAGCTTGGCGAGCGAACAACTTGAGGCTGCACAAAGAGGCAGCGATTTGATGCAGGTGCCACTACCACCCGGGTGCCAGGAGTTTTTTTTTTAACTTTTTTACCTGGCAGTGCTCCAGGATGCTTTTCGCCAGACAATTTTTGCTACTTCCAGGCCTATGCACACCTTATGTGGGCTGAGCTGATGTTGGCCCTGGGCAAGACGAGCGAGCTTAAGGCGGTAGGGCCGATGGGATGTGTGGTCGTTCTTGAAAGCAGACGTCACAATTTGACGCCTCCTACAGACTGTGACTGTAAGCTATAGGTAAATTTTAGACTGGCACATGACATGATGTCAGGAGCATGCGGCGCAAGCTGAACAAGTATTTCACCGGCATCTGTGCAGCAATTTGCGTGGTGTGCAATACTGGACAAGCATACATCTTATCTCATTGCGTATGATATTTCATATCACAATCGTTCAAAAGGTTGAGAGCAATCAAGTGAAGTACAAGAATTAAGCTCTTTGTTCTAGTCATGAGGGAAGCTAGATACCGGTGGCGGGTGGTTTCTCAATTTTCTATTTTCATGTTGATTCTTTGGTCCAAAAGGGCGTGAACCAGTGCTAGCCAGCACGCCGGTACGCTGGGTCTGCAACCGTGAGAAAAGTACCTCTTGCAGGTCATTAAAGGTGGAACCTAACCGAATCGCGCTTGTACCATCAAATTACCTATGACTCAATATGACTCCACATTGCTGACCCATACTTTTTACACATGCGCATTCTGCATGCATCCACGCCCACCAAAGAACATATATGTTTTTGGGAAAAAGTGAAGGGCGTTTAGCGTTTGGCAGGGCTTTGCCCTATGGTGACATCCTCATCCAGTTAGCTTTGAAAGGTTTGTTAAGCAGTGTCAAGCGCAGCATTTCTGAGGCTGGAAAAGATGTCGTATGTTGCAAAATGCAAGGCAGCTGTAGCACAAGCCTGCATTCAGGACAAAACCCATGCATACCCATGCCATGTTTTGCGAATCAAATCGGCTTCAGTCCACATGTCTTGATCTGCGCGCATGGCACGACTCTGCGAGCCTCTGCGAGACGGCAGGAATGTGACGGCATTGAAAGTGAAAGACTCGCCCAAGAGGCTCGACTTGCTGAGGTGATACAGTAGCTGCAGTTGATAGCTGAAGGTGATCGTAGTAGTCGATCTTGTTTGGTCATGGCAGGTTCTGACTATTTGGCAGAATCTTGGTGACAAAGCTGGCACCGCGGTTGTTTGGAACTCGGAGCGGTCTTGGCACACGATCTGCCAATCACCTGAGCATTGAACATGGGTTTGTCATGGTTTGTCCGAAAGTCCTCCAATTTTTGATAGTTGATGATTTGATCATGATTTGATCATCTGATCATCATAATTTTCCAATTTTTTGAACGGCCATGAGTTTTTTTTCCACGCAAGGCATGGCACCTCCTCTCTGCTGCAAGATCAGTTAGTGGAGAAGGCCCGTTGAACTCATGCCCGGAGAGGCCAGTGATGTCTTCAACTGCTAGGACCTGTATTATATAAATTTACATACTAATAAAACATTCTTAACGTTACATTATCATACATTCCCAAAATGTCATCATACTTCACTCATTCATCATCATATATTATATATACACGTATATATACCATATATATATAGTTATATATATATAGTTATGATTAGATTAATATGAGTAGAGATGGATTTTCTGATCCCTTTGGAACGGACTATAACAATCGGACTCCAGCGATGCCATCACCACCAGTTCTCGCGTCAGGCAATCTGATGGAGCCGTTAACGAAGGCTTTAGACCTGTACAAAGAGCTGAGATGGAGCAGATACGAGGCCTGGGAAGGAAATGGACGGTCACATTGGCTTCAGTCTTGAGTCTGGACAGAAAGAATTTTCCAATGATCACGATAGCGTTTCGCTGTAATTGCATCATTTTGCATCTTTTGAGTTGCTGTATATTGATACCATTTGATTCCAAGTACCAATGCAACAACTGCATTTTCACAGGCCACCGTGCTGTACAACCTGTCCGAAAGACAGCGCTTCCAGCCCCACGGAGGTCAACTTGCGAACTTGTTCACTGACTTTGTAGTATAGTACATTCAATTGGGGCAGGAATCATGCATTGATTTCTGCTGCGTCATCGAGGCTGAACCAGAAAACTTGTTGCAAACTGGCAGCTGTGATAGGTGCTGTGGCACAAAGGACAGCGGAAGAGGCACCACTCACAGGATTTCAGTAGAAAGCACTAAGAATGAAGAGATCCCGAACTATGTACAGCACTTGCCCACTTGAAAACCAAAGCATTTTCTCATATTTTCTCATTTCTGGCATTTTTGCAGTGTGACAGGCTGTCAGCATATGGAAAGAGATCGGCAACTACAAGGGTGAGGCCAGGTGGAGTCTTCGCTTTTCATCAAGCTTTTCAGTGCAAGCCAAAACACATTGCAACAGGCTACAGCAATGACTGCAGTGGCCAAAGCCATGATTGTTCGCGGACTTGTCTCCGCGCTCTTCTCAGCTAACCTTGCTTGTTTCTTCCAGATATGGCTTTGTCTGAAAGTAGGGGGATACCCAACATGGCATTTCGGAACAAGAAAAAAAATGACGTTATCTGATATACATTCAGATACAGTATCTTCACCGTATCCGACATTTGCCATTCACCCTGGCATGCCGAGGATGCGCTACAGCTAGTGCAGAATCGCATGCAGGAGCTCCGAAGCGAAGAAAACAAGTTCCAGCCTTGGCAATCCGCTGCGGCCGCTGCGCATACATCCATTTTGGGTCTTGGGTGCCTCACATACAAGTCCGGGCATGCAATCTAGAGGTGACAAGGGGAACATGCCAGGATAGACCATGCATCACTTGTGCACAGGTCAAACGGTCAAACTGTGTCTAGGTCAAACTGTGTCTTGGAGTCAATCCCTTGGAGTCAATTCATTTTTTTTTTTGGGATTTTTTTGGAGCCTTCTGAACAAATAGTCACTGGATTCAGTTCTTTCGTGTTTTTCCTGTCTGTGGCATTGGCATGTTTTTTTTCAAATGTTTTCGGCGAGAATTATGCTCGTATGCTATTTCCTTTTGACTGTCACAGGGGGTTCTCTTCGAACAGAATTGCATTTTGACTAATTTGATTGAAAAGTGAAGACATTTGCCAAGGAAAAACATCAAAAACAGAACAGCTCTGGAGTGTGTTGGGAGAATGCACCAGAACAAAGAAATTGTCAATGGCAACTCTTGAAGCAACCCCCTTCCTGGTAGGCTCTCATGCTTCTGCATTTACGTCATGTGGTTCGTCATGGTTCGACACCACCTTGTTTCTGGGGGATTTGCTTTCGGCAAGGCAAGCTCTTTCGCAGCTGGGCCCTGGGTGTGTTTCTGTACTCCAGGACCCGCAGTGTCGCGTCATGAAACCGATGAAACCCGCGCAACTTGGCTCCATATGGCTCCGTGACTTGCTGCAGGAATGCGGGGCGAAAGATGAAGCTCTGGCAACGGCTTGGGACTTTGATCTCGGAACGATGCCGTCTCCGCTGTGCCAGATATTGACATTGCCAGATTGCACCAGGCAGAGGAAGTCTTGGGGATTACCCAGCAGCTTGGAAACAGGCTGGGTTGCTTCCAAACATTCGTTCCTTTTTGGCTGGAATTGAGGATAGGTGTGGCAATGGACATGGATGGGTCATCAGCGCTTTGTACACTTCAATCAACATGGGGCAGCATGGGCAGCATGGGCAGCATGGGGCAGCATGGGGGTTGCTTCAATCTAGCATGCCAACATTTTTGCTACGTTATTGAGTTGTTGGCTCTTTGCTCAATGACTGCATGTTCTTGAATTTTTAGCCAACATGATTTGTGGGTGCCTCCAAAGCCTTTGAACACAGACGTAGGATAAGCCATGCTGAATTGAACAAATCAACACACCGACACTGATAGTTAAAGAGTACCTTTTAAGCGCGCACATCCTTCTTAAGACATTTCAAGTCACTTGGCCACGCTCCCCCAGGCATGAGGAAGCCTGGATCTTGCTGAAATTGGCCGAGGTCCTTTGCGTCTCCCAACTCACACTGTATCTGACCATTGCATTGATGCAGCTTTTGTGACACATTGAAAGCATCATCAGCATCATCTCAGCACTTGGAGGTGCGGAATGAGATGCAGCTCTATCAGGAAGCTCTAAGCTGTGCTCAGGAGGTGCACGTGCAGCAGCTTCGGCAATTCATCGTGCAGAGGTGCTTCGCTTCCTTTGCTTCCTTCGCTTCCTTCGCTTCGAAAGGCACAAACGATCTTCCAGGAATTGGGCGATCTAAGTGGCCAGAGCCTCAGCGATCTCACGACCCTAACACTATTGAGACAGATGCAATTCTTGCGATACCACCAAACAAAAAACCGAAATCATGAAACATCATGAAACCATGAGAAACATTGATAAACCATGTTTGTTCAGTTCGAACCGATTCTAACCAGGTGAAGCAGATGCTATGAAGAGTCTCTCATACATTTACACTGCCAGCGCCCCAGTATCGTCAAGCTGTTGGTCTATTGCTTCACTTTGATTTGCAGAATTCGTATGGACTTCCATTGAATTTGCAAAGCTCATATTGCAAAGGCCAAGAGGGAGGCGCACAAGTCGCCGCATCGTCAAAAGGCTTTGGATTTGCTGAGTACATCCTGCTTGTTTAATGCGTTCTGGGTTAAACAGAAGAAGCTGAACGTAGCTTAACTTTGAAGATCTTTGAATAGGAGTATCGAATTTCTATAGAGGGGTTCAGCTTTTGGATTCAGATTATTCTTTGCCTCTCGTAAATCTTGGCCAGGTCAGTTCGCAACATCAGTGGGCAAGAAGGATGTAGAAGGCTCGATGGACTAGACGAGTCAGACAAACACGGATACTGGTCACACCGGTCCGGCCGTTGTGCTTGCGAAGGCTTCCAAAAAGCACTTACTCAGATGCGTTTGTACCAGGCAGGGAAAGCATCAGCGAGAAGATTGGGGCAAACAATGGCAAACATATTCCAAGAAAATAAGGATGCCTGGGCATTGGAAACACATATTGCTACGATATGCTATGTTTGGCCAGAATCCTTGCACTGAGAGGGACATGTCCTGGAATAAGCTGCTCCAACATCCATTCACCTTGAAGGGCGTTGATGGGCAAGATGTGGCCGCAAGCCTTGGGAGCCTCATGGAGGCTCGTTTGGAGAATGTTGGAGCTACGCTTCGACTTCAACAACTTCATGTGCAGTCATGTGGAGTTTCCTTTCTGTTTGCCACTTCTGTTTGCCAGGATCCTGAGACGTATAAATGGTATGTCGAAGCTTCTGCCGACTACTTCCAGGCTTGCAGCCACTTGCTGCCACTTGTTCGTTCCACTAGATAGGAACAACCGGAAAAGGCCGCTTTCTCCGTGAGGTCAAAAAGATATAGTGATTCCATGCAATTCCCAGCGCAAACTGCGGCACCAAAAAATATCCAGGCGCCGAATCCATGGCGGAATGGTTTGCGCCAGGTCTCCTTTGAAGAGGCCGAATCCATGGTTGGTCGTGCGCCCTTGAATCCGATGCAGCGGGCCACGGCTTTTGACTCCCGTGGTTGCTTGGCAACATGGCCCCGTGCCGCACTGCAACACGAACTCCATGCATCGATCAGAATTTCTTTGACGCAGCTCAGGCTTTGCTGGCGGAGGTGGGTGTTTTGCACGATTGGAAGATGCAGTGCCCGAAGAAAATTGATATGTGAGATGTAAACTCGGGAGCTGCAGATTTCTTTCCGACATGACAGGCGTCTACCTAATGTTTCGCTTTGGTGCTATGGGGCAACTTGTTGGCATTGCTTCCACACATGGAATGGCTCACCTGCACTTGTGATCTTATGCAGCAGGCTTTGCGCCGAGGTATGGTCCGAGCTTTCGCCCCATCCAACAGGGGTACAGACAAGGTCACAAATCTGAAGCAGAACAAGGCTTGAGTCACTTGAGCTTTCAGCCTCTTTCAGCATTCGTAGCTCATTTTTGTTGAATCAACACACAGCAATTCGCTTGAGCTCATTGTTTTCGTCTCAAATATGCAACGAGATGATGATCTTAGATCAGGAAGATTGCGGACGCTCGGACACTTGGGTGTTTCTTCAAGAGATGTGTTGTGGATCCTTGTGGCGCAGGCGATCCACCTACCGCCTTGGCGGTTCTGAGAGATGAAACAGTTGAAGAATGGGAACGTGTTGCTCTTTTGCAGGCGCAAACGCGGACTTTACCAATCCACAGCTGCTTCTTGAAGCTCTTCTCTTGCCGTGTGTGAAAACATCTCTTTTTCTATTTGTTTCTCGCTCTGTCTCTCCCTCCCACTCTTCCAAAGTATTGCAAAGTCCTTTCTCTGATGTCTTTCACAAGCGCTTCTCCTTATTTCTCCTTATTGTTCATATGACTCATATTGTTCATCTTGTTCCCTACTGATTCTTAACTCAGCATGGTCGTTGCATATTTTATAACTTGTCCAAGCCAACGTTTCTTGGGGGAGATGCTGCACCCTGGGCCCACCCTGCCTCCCGCCTCGACATCCCTTTGGGGCCCTAAAGCACCCCTCACATGGCATTTGAATGCATTTGAATGCATTGGTCCAAAATCTTGAACGCTTCAAATCGCTTCAAATCTCTTCCAAATCATTTAACATATTCAGTTTTTTGATGTTTTTTGCACATGGCATCACATGGCAAACATTTTTTCGTGCGATGCTACCTGCACATTGCACATTTTTTTAAAGTAATGGTCGTATAACGTATAGTCTTGTTTGTTTGGACAAGATTGGACAAGTTTGTCTCTGCGGTTTGGAGGCCCATGCTGGAGTGCTTGATGGTGCATTGTAAGTTGGCTCAGTTCACTTTGCACCTCGTGGCACCTCGTGGCGCATTTCTTGGCATCACATCTGCATCGAGGCAAACCACTGCCTTGTATCACGAGAGCTTCACGGGACCCATCTCCGTGCCTTGGCCAATTTTTGCACCGCTTCATGTGGTGCTGAGATAGTAAAAACATGTAAAAACAGGTAAAAATAACATGTAAAAACAATCATAAATATCACAATAATCCATTTCTCAGACAGACAAACCAACCTATTTTTGTTGTCTTCTCACTTTATATGAAGCGTCAACCACTTCTCACTTTGCATTATTGTTGAATGTTTGCTGATGCTGGTTGCTGTCACTTTCTTCTGTACCCCCCTTGAGCTCAATAGACCCCGGCCCTACTTCGGAGCACCCTCCTGGTCCTTTCCTGCCCTTGCAATGTTTGCCAGTCAAGACTTCGGCAGCAGGAAATCCAGGCTCGTTGCCGAAGTGTTGACTGCTGTACCCACATTCCTCCATCATACTCCCCTACCTTCATTCAAGAGCCATTGCGTGATATGAAGCACCATTTTCATACGGATTGTGACTATTGCGACTTTTGCACCAGAAAGTGACTTCATCCAAGCTGCCTTGCACACATATCAATGATGAAGGAGACCGTCCATGCCGCAATGAGTGACGGTTCCGATATGTTGAATCCTGGAACGGCTATCACTTGACTGCCTTCAGTGTTCCCATATGTTCCCATCATTTCATTCATTCCGTACCATATCATCTCATCCCATGTCATTTCTAATATTTTCTAATCATCCACCTGTAACAGCCTGGCACCACCGCTGCGAGGCCTCCTAGCTCCAAGTGTCAGCGTCGGACTGCGGAGGCGAGCGCCATCTGTCCTGAAGAGCAGATTTCGAGCGTTCTTGAAATTGGAGACCCCAAGAAAACACATAAATAACTTTAAACTAACCAGCAAGGAATCCCAAGTTGGAGAAATACACATGTCAATCACTGATTTCAGCGTCAAGCAATACTGAAGATACGCTCTACAGACTCTACAGATCAAGGGGATTAAACTGGTATGTTGAAAACATGTGGAACGTACCTACGGTAGGTTGTTATAGAACTGACTGGTAGGTTTCCTTCTGCGCTTCCCTACCTTGGACATGATGTGGAGTTGAACAGATACTACGGGAGGCCAAATGTGGAAATATTGAAATATCTGGAACCTAGAATCTAGTAACATGATCTATTTAGATTTGTCTATAATCAACAAAGTGCAGAGGATTTGTGTGTTTTCAATTGAAGGAAAAGGCCACTGATACCACAGCTAGCCACCAGACCACTTTCTTAGAGCAAGAATATCCAGGTTCAGCTGCCACATTGTATTCTCGGCGACAGCTAGCATGCCCATGCAAGATGCTGGAAATCTATAAACAAGCTGACAGAAAAGCATCAATCATCAATCTATGTCATTGTAAGTCCTTTCCAAAGCCAACATGTGTCTGGTGTCCAGACACAATGGCGCCAAAAGAACTACAAGGAAACGAGAATAACGAGAATGATCGAAAAACAGGATATGCCAACCAGAGATTTGAGTGTTCCACTGCGGCCTTTTCGCCTCAAGAACTTGTAATGAGACATTTCAGAGTCCGAGTGGTTTCTTCTAGGAAGTCCGAGACTGCGCTGGTAGGCATCCATGGCCGAGCAGAGCTGTCTGCCAGCGATGAAAATATTTCAGACTGCAACTCTGCACCACCAGTGATCGTCAAAGAACGTCCCCAGCGTGTTGTGGCTGCAGGGGCCCCTCGCTCATGCTCTCATTCTTCCAGCGATACGCATTTTCGCGAGCGCTTGTTGGAGTCCATGTCTGCCCCCGATGCAGTGGCTCATTTTCCAGGTGATGCTTCGAATGAGGTTGTCGGTGCTTGGAAGTGCAATCCATTTGCTTTGTCCCGGGCCATCCGGAAAAAATGGAGGCAAAAGACCATTTGGAATATGCTGTCGCGAATAGACGAGATCCCGGAACAGGTTGAAGGGATGCTCACACAGACAGCCAGTGACCTCAGCATGCAGGTAGATGGCAGCGTTGTCCAGATGCAAGATCGTTTGCGTGAGGCATCTCCCACTGGTGGAGAGCAGGTGGCAGAGACCCTTGAAATGCTGCCCAGGCATTTTGCAAATTCCGTGGAGGCAAATCTCATGGATGCAGCTGCCTTGCTGCGTCAGACTGTTTCCAGCGTGACCGCAGAGCTTGGCGCCAAAGATTTCGAGGCAGAAGACATCGTGCAAGAAATTCAAGTAATCCCTGGGAAGGTCCGGAAAGTTGCAGATGAAGTTATTTCCCGGGCTGTAAATGCATCAGTGGAAGAACTGCACCAACAGCTTGATGAGGCTTTGGGTGTTCTTAGCGCTTCCTGTGCAGTGAGAGAGAAGGAGCTCTTACAACACCTAGATCAGCTTCCAGTAGTTGCAGAAAAGCGTCTTACAGCTACAGGTGCGGTAGTAGATTCGGCAGAGGATAAGATAGTGGACCTGATGGCAGATCTGAAAAGTGAGTTTGTTCCAAATCACTGGCTAATGGAGGCGCTCCTACGCGCCAAGGCATCCAAGGGCCTGAGCCGCGAAGGCGAAGCAGTTGAAGTAGTGCTTTCACCTAGAGAGATCCGTGCAGAGAATGCAGAGAGATCCGAAAGATCCGAGAGATCCCAAGATGCAGAGAACGGAGAGGCCCTTGGAGAGGTCGCCGATCAGAAGCTGGAGGATTCGAATGCGGAAGAGGAAGCTGACTCTCAAGTGCGGAATCCAGGCAGTTCTTGGGCTGCAACATCAGCAAGTTTTGGACGTTTTTGTTGACCCAGTGACCAGTGTAATTAGCTGCCCAAAATGCAACATGCTGAGAGGGATACAAGGGGTTTATTTTCGGAAGCTGATTCAAGGATAGTTAAAGTAATCACATTTTTGGGTGGGCTTTGAAACCAAGGCTTGGGGCATCCTGAAATGTGTACAAGACCGTGCTTGTTCTTCGCTGCTGGCCAGTGCCAGAACAGAGAAAGTTGTGAATTCTGTCACCTACCCCACAATCGTCGGCCCACACATTTGGACAAGCGCAACCGCGAGCTTCTAAAGAGCTTCTCAAGTGAAGAGAAGCTTGCAACAATTCTTCCAATTTTGAGTGAAAAACTGCAGAAGTATTGCAACAATCCAGCTGCATTCCAACTGCTTCTGCAACTGGAGACTCTTAGTGCAAACTCAGGTGTTGACCTTGAAGCCATGAGTACGACATCAAGTAAACAAACTGCCAAGGGCGAACGAACTCTGAAAAGTGCCCTTCGTGCCGTTACGCTTCGGTCCCTCCTGACATTGCTGTTGCGCACCCTTCCCAAGGATGACCACGTGCGCCATGTTGTCGAGGCCATGATTTGTAGTCTTCGACAGCCTGAGTGACGGGTCTCATTGTCATGGACAGTGAGTGGAATTGATTGACATTGCCTACAAATAGGGAAGATGAGTGCTTCGGACGAATTCGTTCCCGTTGATTTGTTGAATATCGAAATTCAGATTGATGCAAACAGTAGAACAATTGAATTGATTGATAACAATTATGGAATTGAAAGGAATTGAATTGATGTAATATGCCGCATATATCCGCATATGCCTTTGCTTTTCACTCAGCCCTGCAGAGTCCTAGCACCTGGGCTGTGTTTCGGACACAGCCGACTGCGGGAACGATGCAGTTTCAGAAGGGCTGTTCGGCAGAAACATGGCCAACGTCAGGAAAGTCTGAGTCCAATGAGTTGGATGTTGAGAGGACAGATAGGATCAGATAGGATCAGATAGGATCAGATTCTGAAGATTTCTGAACGAAGCTTCTGCGCACTCAGTTTATGCATTCAGCATGGCATGGCCTGTGCCCAGGTGGACTTTCGCACCTGATGAAAGTGATTCGCTTGTGAAAAAGAAAGAATACAGATGAAGACAGATGAAGACAGTATGACTGGAATGACTGGACATTTTGTCGTTTCAAAAAAAGTGTTTTCGAATATTTTCCATCCTTTTGGGATGATGCTTCCGTTTGACTACAACTTGACGTTTTGGCTGATCGGTCCTGATGCATGCCGATTGACCTTACGAACCCAAGCTTCGTTTGTGCCACGAAACCACAAATGTCAGGACGTGTAGGTGAATACTATTGAATACGGGTAAAGGCCTTGAAATCAAGCCAAGTCAAAGATTTCAAGCAGTGATTCAAGAGAATTCAAACTTATATCAGCTTTTACGATCTTTTAAGCGACATGGATTGCAATTCTTCCTCAAATTGGTACTGACCAAACCGTACCAGACCAGACTTTAGACATCTTTAGACATTGTTTGGAAAATGTCCTGTGAGAGCCAAGCCTGATTTGATTCAATAGACTGGAAGTATGCAGCCATGGCCCTGGACGCATCTCCAGTGGAGGAGACATCACTTCAGCTTGCAAACTGCCGGCACAGGATGGTGTTTTTGCAGGAGACGCCCTGTCCAAACTGTGGGAGCAGTGTTCTGGCCAAATGGGTTGCTTGCCAAGATGTTTGAGATGTGTATTTGAATTTGATTGTGATTGTGAAATGGATGGCATTCAACTCCGGTAAGAACTCACAAGACTCACAACTCACAAGGCATTTTGCCGACACTGCGGAATTGCCATTGGCCCAGATCAAAGCTCAAATTCCATCATGGCAAATCGCAGCCTGATGCATTTGAGCCTTCATGTCCGTTGAGGCATTGAATTCTCTCGCTGGTGCACAGCAATCACCTGAGTTGCCAAGTATCTACTGTTTGCCACTGCTATTTGCTTGGTGAAAAGTTTCAACCAACCAATCAACCGGCTATTTTGCCCTTGCATTTGCTGCATTTGGATGCTTTTTGTATTGATCTTTTTGTACATTTGTTGCAGTGATTGCACTGGAGGTGGGAACCTGTTGCAGAACCTCTCCTCCTCAGATCCAGACGACGGCTCCATGCTGCCCTGGACGTCCGGCGCCTCAGATCCGTTGAGAAACGACGCTGTTGGAATTTCTGATTTCTTCCCCAGGCTTCTTCCCAGTCACCGTCAACTCTGCCAGATGCCCAAGCTGCCCAAGCTGCCCAAGCTGCCCAAAGAATCCAAAATATGTCAGAATTTGGTTTCCCGGGAATTTGGACCCAGGACGGAGTCACATTTGCGACAAGATCTTCTGGAGGCCCTGTGCAATTCCCTGTGTGTAGAAATGTTTAAACTTTAATTTAAACTTAAACAGTTTAAACATGCTGGTTGACAGTGTTGGTCTGGTTGTTGAATTTACCAACGTGCATCTCTGATCTCTGATGCAACAGTTGGATCAGCCACGATCAAGCAATCAGCTGCACAGTCCTGCGTTCAAGACTGCGTTTGCACCAGTGCAGGACTACCGGAGGGGCAAACAAGAGATGAGCCTTGAGTTCTTTGGCAAGGAATGTGTGAAGCAGCATTTTGCCAGACAACCATGGAATGACAATTGTAGAGCTTCGCACACCGGCGATGCCTGTAGGGGTCGGGGGAGGGAAAGAGAGAGGGGGATTTCATCTGAACTAGGTAAGAATCGTCATTGTCGTCGTTGTCGTCGCTGTCGTCGTTGTCGTTGTTGTCGTCGTCTTCGTCGTCGTCGGCGGCGTCGTCGTCGGCGGCGTCGTCGTCGTCGTTGTTATTGTTGTT